>OHLE01000505.1_pt1 | contig 23118 bp, 37 predicted proteins | sample 1568971 | NCBI WGS metagenome assembly OHLE01 (sample SAMEA3879556, study PRJEB24766) | human gut metagenome | biome: human-associated habitat; feature: feces | place: USA | collected 1985/1987
AACAAGCTCTTCCCCCCAGTTGTCCCGATACAGGCCATTGAGCGTCAACTTCACCTTCGCACCGATGAAGTTGAATTCTCCTTTCAGAGAATGGATCGTCATCAAAATCGTGGCATGGCGGCCCGTCTCATCCTCCGTGCTGCTTGGCAATACCTCCCAGCCAATGCCGTAGGTATCCATCTCCACTCCGTCCCTGGACGTTGCGGACACGATCCGATCGAATGCGTAGTAGTCCTGATCCAGAACTGTCCCATCCGGCGCGGTAAAGTCGATGAGGACCGCCGCACAATAGCGGTCGGCGATGACCTGCTCGATGCGCATCACCGCGCCGCTGTCCCGCTTCACAATGTTCATTGGGACCGCCGCAGTCGAGAGCAGCTCTTCCTGCTCCGCCGTTGCTCCAAAGTACTCCGTCAACCGCTGATCCAGTCCAAGCGCCGCTGCAGCTGCCGCCATGCAGCACAGGATCGCGATGACCGCCGCAAGCACCGCCGCCGTGCGCAGGCGGCCTCTTCTTTTTGTCTTGTGCGTCATGTTCATTACCTCCGAAAGTGTGTCTTCGGAGGCGTGAAGCGCGGAGATCGTCTCCTGATATAGGTTTTCGTCAAACATTGTTGTTCGCCTCCTGAAGATCGGTTTTGAGCTGTTCCCGCCCGCGCCGCAATCGGGTGCGGACGGTCGCGTTGGGAATGCCGAGGAATTGGGAGATCTCCTCGCAGGAGTACCCCTCGTAATAATGCAGGAAGAGCGGCACACGGTATTTTTGCGGCAGCGCCATCACGGCATGAAAAAGCTCGCTGTGCTCCGGCGTTTTGAACGCAAGCTGCTCGGCATAATCATCGATCGGCTCCGTCCGCTTCCACGGAGAGAGGAACGCCCGCTTGCACTCGTTGACCGTAACGCGGATGAGCCAGTACCTAACGTGGTCCTCGCTCTCAAACGGTTTGTCCGTGCGGTAGAGCTTGAGCAGCACCTCCTGCGTGATATCGTCCGATTCCGAGCGGCTTTTGGTGTAGTGGAGCGCCAGACGGAACACCATGTCCATATACTTTTTTGCAAGATACGAAAACTGTTCTTCTGTCAACATAGGATTCTCCTTGAAAGGCCTTTCACTTACTATATCATTCAGGCTGCGGAAATGTTTCACATTTGAAAAGTTTTTTTGAAACGGCCCTGTATTCTGACGCAAGCGAAACAAGAGGGAAATTTTTGTTAGGAAGGCTGTTCGTAAAGCGCAAAAAATAACACTGCTTTCTGACCTCTATAAAATCCAGTTCTCTACCACCCCAAGGAATCTAATGTAAAAGAAAAAAACTCAAGGGAAAAACCCTTGAGTTTCAACACTTTGGTGCGCGAGGCGGGACTTGAACCCGCACGTCCGTAATGAACACTAGAACCTGAATCTAGCGAGTCTGCCAATTCCACCACTCGCGCATATTTAATTTTTAAAAAGATGGTGCGGATGGCGGGACTTGAACCCGCACGTCCATACGAACACTAGCACCTCAAGCTAGCCTGTCTGCCAATTCCAGCACACCCGCATGTTCATCTTTCAAACGGCTGTCTCTCAACGACCGCTTGGCTATTATAAGCCCAAAATAGGCCAAATGTCAACCTTTTTTTGAGAGAAAAAATAAAAAATTTTGCTATAAGAGAAATGGCAGAAAAGCTCAGATTTTCCAAACTTTTCCGGCATCTTTTTTGCGTTAAAGCTGCGCGAGCGTCTCCCCCACGGCGCCCGTGATGACAAGGTCTGCACCAAGTCCGCGGTCGAGCGGCGTCTTGTTGATGACAACGAGCTTGTGTCCGCGATAGTAGCGCACGAGGCCCGCCGCCGGATAGACCGCGAGCGATGTGCCCGCGATGATGAGCACGTCGGCCTCCTGAATGTACTCCACCGCACGATAGAGTGTCTTTTCGTCCAGGCCCTCTTCGTAGAGCACCACGTCGGGCTTGATGCGCCCGCCGCAGGTGCAGCGCGGCACGCCCTGCGAATGCTTGATGTAGGACACGTCGTAGAACTTGCCGCACTTCTCGCAGTAGTTGCGCAAGGTGCTTCCGTGCAGCTCGAGGACATTCTTGCTGCCCGCCGCCTGATGCAGCCCGTCGATATTCTGCGTGATGACGGCCTTGAGCTTCCCTTCCTTTTCCCACTCGGCGAGCTTTAAGTGCGCGGCGTTGGGCTTTGCGCCTTCGCAGAGGAGCTTCGCGCGGTAAAAGGCGAAAAACTTCTCGGGATAGCGCTCATAATACGTGTGACTCAGGATCGTCTCCGGCGGGTCGTCCCACTGCTGATGATACAGGCCATCCACACTGCGAAAATCCGGGATACCGCTCTCGGTCGAAACACCTGCCCCGCCGAAAAACACGATGCTGTCCGTTCCGTCGATGAGTTCCTTCAGCTTTTTGATTTCTTCCGTCATCGGTTCTCCTTTGCGCGCGTGCGCTTATCTCACATAGCTCTTGTCGATCTGCACGATGGCAAAATAGCGCGGATCAAGCTCGTGTACCGCCCGCTTGATCTTCTCCTCCGCTTCCCTGTCGCTCAGCGCGCAGCCATACGGCACCACGGCATCGAAGATGACGTTCGTGTGCGTCGGCCCCGTGACCATGCGAAAGTCGTGGATGGAGATATTCTCGTCGATGCCGCGCACGAGCGAGGCAATCTTCTGATGCGCGGCGTTGATGGTCTCGTCGTCCGTCACGATGGGGTCCATGTGGATGACCGCCTCGCAGCCGAGCCTGTCATGCAGTTTCTTTTCCACGTTGTCGATCTCGTCGTGCAGAGCGAGGATATCGCCGTGCGCGGGGACCTCAGCATGCAGCGAGATCATCACGCGTCCGGGGCCGTAGTCGTGCACCACAAGGTCGTGGATGCCGCACACGGCCTTATTCGCCATCACAATATCGCGGATCTCCTGCACGAACTCTTCGGACGGCGGCTGGCCGAGCAGCGGCGAGAGCGTATCCCTTGCCGCCTGTACGCCCGCCCACAAGATGAGCAGCGACACGACTAAGCCACACCAGCCGTCGATCTGCCAGTGCAGGAAATAGCCCACGAGCGTTGAGAGCAGCACCGCCGCGGTCGCCGCGCAGTCGGACAGGCTGTCTGCCGCCGTCGCCTGCATAGCGGCGGCGTTGATCTTCTTTCCCACACCGCGGTTGTAGCAGTACATGTAGAACTTGGCGCAGATGGAAATCAGCAAAATCGCCACTGTCAGCACGCTGCACTCGACCGCCTCGGGGTGCAGGATCGCGCCCACGGCGTCGCGCAGCAGCTCAAAGCCCATCAGCAAAATGACGATCGAGACGATGAGGCCCGAGATATACTCCAGCCGCCCGTGGCCGAACGGATGCTCGGGGTCGGGCTTCTGCCCGGCCAAACGAAAGCCCAGCAGCGTCACGATGGACGCGCCCGCGTCGGACAGGTTGTTAAAGGCGTCCGCCGTGACGGCGACAGAGCCCGCAAGCGTCCCCGCAAACAGCTTGAGCGCGAAGAGCAGCAGGTTGATGGCAATGCCCACCGCTCCGCAAAGCACACCGTAAGCGCGCCGCACTGCGGCATCAGACGTGTTCTGATAGTCTTTGATGAACCGACTCGCAAGAAAACCGATCATAGTCTTCCCTCACTCGCTTTTGATCTGTAATTTCATGCGGCAGCAGAGGCGGTCAAGGTCCTCATCCGTTGCCGCAGGGATGCGCAGCTTCGCGCCGCAGCTTTTGCACACAAGGTCGACGTAGGTGCTGTGGATCTCCATGCCGTAGCTTTTGCTGCCGCAGGAGCAGGTGATACCGTCCTTGCGCGCGGCGATCTCCTTGAGCTCGGAGAGGATCTCATACATGATGACGCTGTCGGCAAAGGCGGCGGGGTCGTCGCCCTGCTCGCGCTCCTTGGCCGCCGCGAGCGAGAGCTGCTCCATCTCGTGCTCGACGGCGTAGTCCTCGCCGATAAAGCAGCAGAGCATCTTCGTATCGGGGCAGGCAAGGCCGATGCCGCGCCCGTGCAGAAGCTTGTCGGCGCTGCACTCCGCCAAATGCTCCTCGCCGCACACGCCGCACGGCACGCTCAGGCGAAATTTATTTTCCTCCGCCTCGATGGTCAGGCTGGATTCGCCGCACTCGCAGCTCACGACCGCGCCCGAGGCGCTCAGGGCAAACACGCTTCTCTGCTGGATGACGCGCTTGTGGCACGCGGGGCAGAGATAGCCGATGGTACGCATTTCTTCTTTCATTCCATTTCCTCCCGGAAAGTAAAATATCATATGGTAATTTGAGTATTATACCGCGTCCGTGCGCAAAAAGAAAGGGAGAAACATGCTGTTTCTCCCTTTTCTTTTTGGTTTTCGCGCTTTACGGCTTGACCGCGATGGCCTCGATCTCGACCAGCGCGCCCTTGGGCAGGGCGGCCGCCTGCATCGCACAGCGCGCGGGGCACTCGCCGGAGAAATACTTGCCGTACACCTCGTTGACAACGCCGAAATCGCCAATATCGATCATAAACACGGTCGTCTTGACAACGTCCTCAGCCTTGCAGCCAGCCGCCTCGAGCACCGCGAGCAGATTCTTGATGCTCTGCTCCGCCTGCTCGGACGTGCCGCCGGGAACAAATGCGCCGGTCGCCGGGTCCAGCGGAAGCTGGCCGGAGACAAATACAAAACCGTTTGCTTCGATCGCCTGGGAGTAGGGGCCGACGGCGCCGGGGGCAGTGGTCGTAGAAATCACATGCTTCACGGAAAAATCCTCCTATATCAATGTATTTTTATCATAACATCTTGCGCAATATGCGTCAAGTACTCATATTCTTGGAAAAACGGCAGAAACTAATGCCACTTTTGAACGATTCCCCTAAATCCATCGGAAAGGAAGAGCGTGATGGAGCAAAAAACCGTCGGCGCGCAGACGCGCCGCCTGCGCACATGTCCCTCCGTCCTCTCGTTCGCCGCCGTCGGCGGGCGGTTCGAGGGCGAAGGCCCGCTGCGCGAATACTTTGACGAATTGAGCGAGGATCACTTCTTCGGCGAGAAGACCTGGGAAAAGGGTGAGAGTACCATGCAGCGCCACGCGCTCTCCCGCGCGCTGGAAAAGGTGGGGCTCAAGGTGAGTGACCTTGACCTCATCTTTGCGGGTGATCTTTTGAACCAGTGCGTCGGCTCGTCGTTCGCTCTGCGAGAGAGCCGCATCCCATTCTATGGACTCTACGGTGCGTGCTCCACGATGGGCGAGAGCCTGTCGCTCGCCGCATTGATGCTCGACGGCGGGTATGCCTCTTGCGTCGCGGCGCTGACCTCCTCGCACTTCTGCACCGCCGAGCGACAGTACCGCATGCCGGTGCCCTACGGCTCGCAGCGCACGCCGACCGCGCAGTGGACGGTCACAGGCAGCGGTTGCTGCCTCCTCGCGTGCGAGGGCGAGGGGCCCTATATCACACACGTGACAACCGGGAAAATCGTCGACAAGGGCGTCACCGACGCAAACAACATGGGCGCGGCGATGGCCCCCGCCGCCTATGACACGCTGTGCGCGCTCTTTCGCGACACAAGAACAAAACCCGAAGACTATGACCTCATCGTGACGGGCGATCTCGGCAGGCTCGGGCATCAGATCGTCTCGGACTTTTTCGCGCGCGATGGGCTCCCTCTCGGTGAGCGCTACACCGACTGCGGGCTTCTGCTCTACGACATCGAATCGCAGGACATGCACTGCGGCGGCAGCGGTTGCGGCTGCTCGGCAAGCGTTTTGTGCGGGTATCTGCTGCGCGGGATGCGCGAGGGCAAATGGAACCGCATCATCTTCGCGCCGACGGGCGCGCTGCTCTCCCCCACGACGACATTTCAGGGTGAGAGCATCCCCGGCATCTGCCACGCGGTCGTATTCTCGAATCACAAGGAGGGATAAGCGGTGGATTATCTGAACGCCTTTCTCTGCGGCGGCATCCTCTGCGCCATCGGACAGATCCTCATCGACAAAACGCCCCTCACGCCCGCGCGTATCCTGACGGGCTATGTCGTCTGCGGCGTTTTACTGACGGCCATCGGCGTCTACGAGCCCATCGTCAAATGGGGCGGCGCGGGCGCGACCGTGCCGCTGCTCGGCTTTGGCTACTCGCTCGCCAAGGGCGTCGAAAAAGCCGTTCAAGAGCAGGGGTGGCTCGGCGTGATGACCGGCGGTCTCAGTGCCACGGCGGGCGGCATCGCCGCAGCGGTCGTCTTTGCTGTGCTGATGGCGCTCATTTTTAAGCCCGGTGACAAGCGGTAATAATAAAAAGCGAGGAGAGGGTTTTCACCCTCTCCCCTTTTATGGAAAATCACTTTTTACGATGCGCGCAGGCCGGACTCTTCGATCTGCTCAAGCGTCATCACTCTGGTGTGGCAGATCGGCTTCCACTCGACCTTCGTAAAGAGCGACGCAATGCAGATCGGCACGTAGGTGAGCATGAAGAGCGGGAACGTGAAGGCGTAGAGCACCTTTTTCCACGCCGCGCAGCGGATATTCTTCCACTCCGTCACGGTCGTGATCGCGCCGAGCACAAAGAGCGTTAAGTACAGGCTCATCAGCGTTTGCAGCACGGAGACCGCCAGCACCGCCATCGAACCGCCTGACGTCGCGTTCGCGATCGCCGCGCCGATGTTCACGACCACGCTCACACCCGTGAGCACCGCCGCGGGCATGATATTCATCGTCATGTCATAGCAGGAAAAGCTGCCGCGCGCAATGCCGGAGAAGAGCTCGGAGGCGTACTTGCGGAACACCTGCAGGTAGCCCTTCGACCAGCGCATGCGCTGGCGCCAGGACTGGGCAAAGCTCGTGGGCTGCTCGTCATAGAGCACCGCGCCCGCCGCGTAGCCGACCTTTTCCCCGCGCACGACGTTGTCAATGGTAAACTCGATGTCCTCGGTCAGCAGGAAGAAGTTCCAGCCGCCGCACGCTTCCAGCACACCGTCGGAAAACAGGAAGCCTGTGCCGGACACGGCGCAGCTGCTTCCAAGGCGCATGCGCGCGTTATTGAGATACTGCGCCTCGCGCAGGAACCACAGCGCATAGCCCGCGGAGATCCAGTTGTCGCCGTAGTTTTTGGAGTTGCGGTAGCACGTCACGATCTCATAGCCGCTGGAGTAGACCTTCTCAATCTCGGAGATGAAGTTCGGGTCGAGGATATTGTCGGCATCCAGCACGAGATAGGCATCGTAGTACTTGCGGCCCGGGCGCTTGATGCGCTTGAGCATTTCATTGAGCACATAGCCCTTGCCGACATGCACCGTATCGTGGCGCTCAAAGACGATCGCGCCGCGCTCGCGCGCCACGCGGGCCGTGTCATCCGTGCAGTTGTCCGCGCCGACGTAGATGTCCACGTGGTCCATCGGATAGTTTCTCTGCGCGTGGATGCTGTCGAGCAGCTGGCCGATGACGTTTTCCTCGTTGCGCGCGGCGATGAGGACGGCAATGCGGTGGTTTTCATTGCGGCAGGTGAATTTTTCCCGCTTCAGCAGCGCCACCGCCACATAGAAGAATTGATAGGAATAGCATACGAAAAATAGCGCCATGATGACGGCGTTGATCGTGATGACAGTCTGCATAATATGTTCCTCCATTGCCGGAAGCTCCGGCCCATTTTGGTTTCTTTCCCGCCTGTGGGAAAAGTTATATCATGCAAACCTTGTGATTCCACTGTGAAAATTCTTAACAAATTCCGAACATCCACGGTAGAAATTATTAAGCACACCAAATAGATGCAAAAAAGCAGACCAAAGGCCTGCTTTTCTCACTTTACACGTTTTTATTTTGAATTGACGCCAAAAGGCCCTGACAGCCCGTCGAGACATCCCGCCACGTCGCTTCAAAATCGCCTGTATACCACGGGTCGGCGACGTCGCCCGGGCGGTCGGTGTAGTCGAGCAGCCGGTGCATCTTCCCCGCCGGGTCGCCGACGCAGATGCGCTGCATGTTTTTGAGGTTCGCGGCCTCCATTCCGATGAGCAGGTCATATTTCGCGTAATCCTGCACCGTGAGCTGGCGCGCGGCGTGTCCCTCGCAGGAAATGCCGTGCTCGGCGAGCTTGCGCCGCGCGGGCGGATAGACGGGATTTCCGAGCTCGTCGCGGCATGTCGCCGCGGAGTCGATCTGAAATTCGTCGGCAAGTCCTGCCTTTTCGACCAGGTCCTTCATCACAAATTCCGCCATCGGGCTGTGGCAGATATTGCCCAAGCAGATAAATAAGATTTTCGTCATAGTCTTTCTCCGTAAGTTTTGATAACCGTAGTGTAACAGAAAAATGGAAAATCGTCGAGAAGAAATGCTGTCTTTTCGTTCAGAACTTGTTTGTAAATTCGATACTGCCTTTCCAGTCCATAGAAGGCGTGCTATGATTTTATGGGAGCGCAGAACACGCTAAAGAAGTACGGAGGTGTCGCATGACTGCAGATCAAGAACAATATGAGAAATTTATGGCAAAACTTTCTAAATCAGGATTGGAACTCCAAAAGGACTTTAGCCGCCTCTCGCCGGAAAATCAAAAGCGTTTTATGCAAGAGGTCAACCAAAGGCTAAAGTGTTTTGGACATGCAGTAACCATTGCCGATATTCTACAGAGTCTATTTCGTGGGACGAGCTGCTATCTTCTGCCCAGGATAAAATTATAAACAATAGTGTCAACTGTAGAACAAAATCGGTGAAGTAAACTACTATGTCGCCCACAATATAGCCCACGGAAGGAACTATTCCAAACCGAAGCAAAAACGTTTTTACCAAAAACAAGAAAAACCTTGAAACCGTTATGGCTTCAAGGTTTTTACTTGGCGCGGAAGAGAGGATTTGAATTCGCAAGCAGGTGTAAAATGCTGTAAATGCGCGTAAAGAAATCCCTGTGTTTTCAAGGCTTTTCTGGTTTTGGTGTAAAATGCTGTAAACGCTTGTAAAAGCTGTTTGGGGTAAACTTAGGGGTCAAAAAAGAGCCCCAGTAAATAGTTACTAAGGCTCGATTTATTTAGAGATTATCGACAATCTGATCAATCTTTATGCTTTTTTCAGCAAGACTTTCAATGAAAAGAATCAGCAAATTATACGTTTCCTCATTCAGTTCTCCAATCACGTCAAACTGTATTTTCTCTTTATTGAAATAATAGAATTGTTCCGCTTTTATGTATCCTTCTTTATCGTTTGCCCAATCTATCATCTTTTCGTCCGATGCTGTAATTGGGAAATTTCCGGGATATCTTAGCTTGCGCCTCTTCTGCTCATCATTCTTAAAAGACGACATCACAAGAGCTATAAAATCAAACGGAACCCCTTGCACTTGTCCTCCCTCATCGTCAATGACGACAAACGAGTGTCGAGGCAAAATGCTTTCGTGATCCTTATAACTCTTAACGAGGATAATGTCGCCTTGCTTACACATCAATCATTCACCTATTCCTTAGTTTTGAGAGGGAAAACCGTTGCTTTTTTATTTCCGTCTACTACGTCCGCACTCCAACGCATCGCTATAACGTCTTTCAGTGCTTGAGATGTTGATAAAGTCTTACCAGAAAAAGTCACCTTATTGGTATCAAGTTTCCGGCGTTTGCTTACTGTTGCTTCCATGTTTTCCTCCTCTCTTTGGTCATAGCAATTCTGATTGTCCCTATCCATATTTAGAATATAACACCCCTTTCACTCAAAATCAATCGACATTTTTAAATGTTCACAATTTTCCTATATATTATGTCCATCTATATGAGTAGTACCCGCATAAGTTGCACGTAAGTGATCAACAAGTCACAAAAAACTCTTAGATAATTGTCGCCTCAATCTCAAATCGAAGCGAGCTTCACTGCTCGGATTTCAAATCGGCGCAGTGACCGTCTGATCTGGACAGTCGCAAGGGTCTCATTTCAGATGAGGCCCTCAATGCACCGAAAGGATCGGATTTCAAATCCGACCTTTAAGACATTTCGCAATATATGTAGCAAGAGCGGAGGGATCGCCCTCCGCTCTTCTATTATCCCTCTCCTTGCCCCTCAGAGGCCGCAGGAGCGTTTTCGTCGCGCTCTATGGCTTCGTCTATGGCTCGGTTGATAAAGCCGTTCACGCTCTCGCTGTGGGCTTCTGCGTGGGCTTTGATGATATCTTTCTTGCCTTTCGGCATAGCAACGGACACACGATCAAGATTCGCAGCATCCCACTTTTGTGCACTCTTCTTTTGCGCTTCCGTATACTTTCTTTCTGCTATGGCAGACACCTCCCTTTCCTTTTATTATACAGCAATCCATCTATTTAACAAGTAGATATTTGCACAAAAATCTACTTGTTAAGTTGTCTAATATTCCATCTTGATTGTCTACTTATTAAGTAGTATCATTTGAACACGTAAGGAGGTAAAAGAAAAGCCCTCTGCATCACCGCCGACCAAAGCCGGATGCAGAGAGCCACCAACCACCACAGGAGGATTGACAAGGAGGTCACAAAATGGATGCACAACCCCAGCTAGTAGCAGAACTTTATAAAACGCTCAATGATGCGCAAAAACAGGAAGTCTGTAACATGATTGATACTTTACTAAGTCAGCAATTAAACGATCAACAATCGCTTGATTCTCATTCCGCTGCTACGGAAAATCAAGATAGCATCGCATGAGAAAGGCTCCATGTCCCAGCCGACCAAAGCAAGACACGGAGCCACAGCCAACCACCACGGGAGGTCGATACTATTGTACGGCCCCCCGCTCAGAAAAGCAAGGAGGAAATTTACAATGCCCGACAAGAAAACGGAGAGCGCGAGGCAAGAGGTCGTGCGTCTCATCTCGGAAATGAGCGATAAGCAGATCATGATTACCTTTGAAGCGTACAAGATTCAAGCGGAGGATGAAACAAAAACCCCGGAAGAATGCGTAATGCTCGCCCGTGAGCGTTTAAACAAGGAGGAAAAACGATGAACTGGAATATTTGGAAAACCACCGTCAAGGAAAGAGCGATTATCGGCGATACCATGTTAGGGGTCTTTGCTGATTTAGAGCGCGCGGAAGTCCTTCTCGAAACCGTCTTAGATGAACATTTCCTCGACAGAGAGCAAAAGCCGATTGCCGCGTCTGATGCAGATTGGACGCGCTCCATGCTCCATATCGTCAATGGTATCATCAGAGATTCCATTGTCACTTTCTATCTCACCATCGGAGACGACGAGGAACCGCGGGCGGCTCATTACATTGAAGCAGCGGAAACCGCCAAGCTCGCCAGACAATGCGAGATCGCGTATTATAACGCTCAAAAAAAGCACCCTGGCGCTATGGGAAAGATTGCAGACATGGAGGACGCGGACGCAATCGCGGCCATTAAGCTTTTGGACGCCGCAACCTCAAACAAGGAGGCGTCAGTATGAAACTCCTATACTGCGCCCGCTGCACGACGCCGCTGATGAGTGCGGCCACGGTGTTCATTTGCCCGTGCTGCGGGGCTGCTTACCGTCAGCGCGGCACGCGCTTTTCCTTCGTCGCCGATCTATCCGGTGCGTACATCAAAGAGCTTATGAACGACTTAGAGGTGATTGCATGAAAGCATACCTGAAAGACGTCTTAGAATTTGCTGCAACCGTCTTTTGTGTTACCGCAACAAATGCGATCATTCTTTTCGTTGTATATCTAATCTGCGGAACACTTGAAAGCGGAACGGCAGCCTTACTATTCTTCATTCTTGGCTGCTTTGTGTTTCCTTTCGAATCCCGTATATTAGATTTTTTTGGAGGAAAGAAAACATGAGAAAAAATGAAAGTAACCTTATACGCAAGAAGCTAAAAGAAACCATCCTGAAAATGACACCATATCAGCAAGATTTAATGTTAGTGGCGGTAGAAAAAATGAAGGAAAATAGAATCGCCAAATTAGACCCACACTAAGGCAAAAAGCCGATCGGAAAGGTGCTGCTCATCGGCGCGACTATGACCGTCGAGCGCGAACGCGAGCTTTTCGGAAAGAAGTAACAGAGAAACAAAATCCAGTCAGAATAGCACAGAAAGCCCACAGGAACACTCCTGTGGGCTTTTGCCGCCTGCTGCCGGGTCTTTCTCCGGCTGTGGCTTTTTAGATAATTGCTGCACCGGAAGAGCGCACCTCATTTCGCATGATGGGCACCATTTGACGAACTAACGTCTTTCCGTCAAGCTGTGCGGTAAAGTCAATGACGATGGGCCGCATTTCGTTGCCATTGCTGCGGTTTGCAGCTCTTGCAAGGCTGCCGGTCGCAGATGCCGCATAGCCGATGCTCGCTGTGCCAAAGTCAAGGCCGTTTTTGATGCGGTCTGTGACACCGCCTACACTGTCCATCAGCGACGGAAGACCGTTTTCAAATCCGTCGGCCATGCCCTGCATAACGTACTTGGCGACACCGTTTGCCCACTTTGACGGGGAATGTTCGTCAAACCCACGCTTGCCGGTAAACCAACTCTGGATCGTATCAACGACGCCCGTGACCTTGCTTTTGAGCCATGCGATCTTGTCGGAAATGCCGTTCCAAAGGCCCATTAAGAGGTTTCTGCCGACATCCCGCATCTGATCTGGGATGCTCTGGAACCACTTGACCGCAGTTCTTCCGGCATTTGGGATCGTTTCAGTGAAAAATGTCTTGATCGATGCAACCGCATTAGAAATGGTATCCTTGATCTTTTCCCAAGCGGAAATGACAGCATTGCGGAAGTCATCGTTGGTATACCACAACGCAATAACAGATGCGGCAAGCGCGGCAACAGCGGTGATCACGATCCCGATGGGGTTTGCATTCATAACGAGGTTAAGCGCGGCCTGCGCAACCGTCGCTCCTTCGTTTGCCGCCTGAAACGCCTTGATTGCACCGACAACGCCCTGAATGATAGAAGCCACATTCCATGCCACATAACCTGTGGCAATACCGGCAATAACGGAAATGATCGTATCGCCGTTATCTAAGACCGTGTTGACAAAACCGGTAATATTCGCCGTGAAGGTATCCCAATCGACGCTGTTGATCCAGCCCTGAAACGCGGTCGTGATCTTCTGAATAATGGGGATCAAGCTCTCCAAGAATGGCGCCCCCGCATTTGCCTGAAACTGACGCCACGTTTCTTTCAGGTTGCCGAGAACATTTTCCCATCCGTCCGCTTCGCGGGCTGCCTGTCCCATTGCACCAGATAGCCTCTGAGAATCTTCCACCATTTTCAGAAGCGTTTCCTGCTTCTGAATCTCCGAAAGGTCGTTATACTTCTGACCGAACAGCTCCATTGCCGCCGCATTTCTCGTCGTTTCCGTCGCAGAAAGGCCGAGAGCCGCATCATTGGCAAAGTTACCCTTTAGGAACGATTGCAGCGTTTCCGTGGCCTGCTCGACCGATGTATCGTAGTAGGCTGCACTGTCGGCTGCCGCTTTCAATGCCCGCTCCATCAGGCTCATGCTTTCTGTCGTGTCGCCGCCGGAGGAGCGCGCGAAAGCATAAATTTTACTGCCCAGCGTATTTAGTCTCGTTTGTAAAATGCCGGATTCATTGGCTACGCGTCCGATAGCTGCAGATGCTTCATCACCGAGTGTACCGAAGGTCTGTTCAAAGGCAGAAGTCTCCGCTTTGACATTCGCGGCAGATTCGATAAACTGACCGGACATATTCTTGACCGCGCCGCTGAGCTTCTGGAAGCCGTTCACAATAGCACCGCTGAGAACATTAGCTTTCAGCACATCGCCAAAACTCAACGCTTTTTCTTTTGCCCTCCCGAGTCCCTTATCAACGCCGCTGTCATCCACCGACAATTTTACGTACATATCAAGTAGATTCACTTGGTTTCCTCCTTTCCGAAGCTATAACCTTTGTTGTATGCCTCCTGCGCAAAGAGCGTCGCGGCATATACCAGCGTCCCGGACTGTGCCACTTCCGGGAAGGGCGGGGCCTGCCGCTCTTTTCCAGCAGCCCCGTCTTCATAGCCCATTCCAAACGCAATAACAAAGTTTTTGTTCATCGCTTTTAAGTATTTCCGCATCCAGACATTGCATTTCGCTCTGTGCGTCATATCATCGCCTCTTTTCAAGCTGGATCCCAACAGAGACCATAATTGCGCCAAAGAACGCACCGACAGCAAACGTCACCGCGCCGCAGATCATCAAGCCCATGTAAGCCCTCCTTAAAAGTTCTCGACGATCTCGCCGGAAAGCTGCTCCCACCATTCGCCCATGCTAAGCGTTACGCCGGGAGTAGGACACCGGTTGCCGCTGCCGCCGCGCCCGCTGCAATAGTTGGCGGCGGTCATCATACTGTCCCACGCTTTCAAGGTCGGTCCCGCGCCTTTGGCACAATCCTGCGCGAGAACGGTTGAAGCAACCTTGTCTTTCCGGTCTCCGGCGCTGTCTGCTGCTTCCTTTGCATAGTGACCGATCAGCTTTAGCATGGTCGGGTTCTCGCCGTATCTGTCCGCAAAGCCGAAATAATCATCCACCGTCAGAACGCCGGTTTTCATCAGCTCCACGGCGTTGCTGTCAATGGCGGAAGGATCAGCAAGGTTGCTTGTCTGTACTTCCTTTTCCAATGCGCTGCGGAGTTCTGCGGCCTTTGCATCGAACACCGACCAAATGCGCTCCGTTTCCTGTCGCATTTTCTTTTCTGCCTCTTGGAGCTGAAGCGTGGCAATCTGCTTCTTTACGGCGTCTAAGCCCGCCGCGCTTGCGTTCTCCTTCGCTTTGGTCAGTTCGTCATAAACTGCGGCATATTCGCTTCTCGCGGTGCGGAAAGCCGCGTCAAGTTCTTTTGCAAAGTGGTTGTATTTAGTAGACATTGGTATCCTCCGTTCCTGTGATTTCTCTGAAAACTGCGTAATACTCGCGGTTTTTACTGTCTCGGTTGCTTGCGTTTGCGCCCTCGCTGTTTCTTGCGATAAGCTCACGATTTTCACCCATGAATTGCTCAATCTCGCGGATAGCGCCAATGTTAGTCAAATCGCGGATCATTCGCTCGATTTTCAAAACTCGCGCCATATCCTGTTTGCTTCCTGTGAACGATCTTAAATAACTCATTTCGTTTTCCTTTCTGCTGCAAAGATGGTGCAGCGCCCGTCTTTATACATCATGCAGCTATCGCTGCAAGTCAAATGCGCGGGGAGCGGGCAACGCTTGCCCGCCGTTACCGTTCCCGGCTTGCACTTGCCGCCTTTGAAAAAAGCACAATCGTCCTCTTTGCATTGCGGGTATAAACTGCCCGAAAAGGGACAATCCTTTTTCTCCTTGACCGGCTGCGGCTCCTGTGACTTATAAATGACTGTTCCCGCCGGAACTTCCCCGGCAGTAGTTACAATAACCGGCGCATACTCTCGGCATCCGCGCCCGAACTCGCGGTATCTTTTGCCGTGTTCATCTACAAGGGGAAATTCATTCAAAATGTCCATAGACCATCCTTTCAAGCTCTTTGATGATTTCTCTATGCTCTTCCTGTGTTGGCGGCTTTGGGCGGCGCTCAAGCAGCTTGTGAAGCGTGCCGGTTGCCGCCAATTCCAATTCTTCAAGGACGCGGGGCGTAGTGTTCCAATATGCGGCATACCTCGCGCGTTCCGTGTCCGCTAACTCGTCATAAAAGCGCCTTTCTGCAATCCAGCGCAGAACATCGGGGAAGCTGTCCCCTTCCCGTTGGAGCTTTGCAAGGCGTGATTTAATACTGCTGTTGTTCATGTGTCTATTCCCTTAAAGGTCGATAATGATAACGCTCTCGCAGTCTGATAAATAATCTCGCGCCGCCTCCTGCGTCTGAAATACCTTTGCGGGGCTTTGCGGCGCTCTGCAAGCCGCCCACGCGCCATTTTCAAGCAGGGTCATAATTGCTACGCCCTCTTGCTTCTGCGCTGCAATCGCCTGTAAAGCGGCAATACGAGCTTTAATTCCGTTATTCAAGGGCTCTACCTCCGATCTCGTCACTCTCCAGCGCTGGCAATTCCAGCTTGCCGCGCTCAATGGCTTCGTCAAGCATCTGATAGAGCGACAGGCTTAACGGGTCAACGCCCTCGACAGGATGGGGATACAGCACAATGCGTTTGCCGTCCGGCGTCACCGCGCCATACTTACGCAAATACGCAAACGCATCTTCTGCCGTGCGGAACTCACCGCTACCCTCGACGATGAAGACCGTCTCATCGGCTGACAGCGATTTGAGATATTCCCGCAGCGCCGCAAGGCGGATATCAAAATTTTTCTTCATCGCTGTTCCTGCTCCCTTCGCCATGCTTCAAGCTCGTCAAGCTGCTGCATGATGTCTGTGATTTCTGTGTACTTCACCGTCTGACGTAAAATCTCTGCCGCGGCACTCACGCGGGTCTGTGCGGGCGCGTCTGCATCCTGCATGATCGTTGCCAGTGTATCCGCAGCAGCATGTGCCCGCTCCTGCAATACGTTACGCGCCGCTTCGGTTCGCTCGCGCCGTGCCTCGTTATACTTCTGCATAAACTCAGGGTCGCGTTTTCGGCGATAGATCGTCTGCTCGTTGATCTCGAGCTTTGCCGCCGCGCTCCGCACCGTCGCGGAGATCAAAAGCGCGTCAATAATGGTCTCGTCTCGAATTTTCTTTGTCAAAGTTTGAAAAGCCCCCTTTCCGGCTCTGCTTTATCTGACGTTTCAGTGTTTTTTATTAGTAATACTCCATCAGCGGTTTGCGGATACGCGGGTGCCGCAGGGCTCGTATTGCTTCCCGCCGCGCCTTTGCATCAGGCTTTTGGCCAAGCCAAAATTCACCGATGATCGCCTCGCGCTGTGCATCCGTCAGTTGTGCAAGCGCCGCTTGCACGGCCTGTTGAAAATCCCGTTGTTCGACGTCCTCAAAGGCCTCTTCTGCTGCTTCATCTGGTAGAACATCGGCGATAGTAAAGCTGCCGTCTTCGTTCTCATCCAGTGGCATATCGAGCGATAAATGATATTTGTTGAGCGGGTCTTCTCGCGTTCGTTTCGTCCTCATCCCGTAAGCCTCTACAAATACCGCCTTTAGCTGGATGGTGTACCAAGTGGAGAATGCACCGCTTTCCGACTTCCATGTCTGCACGGCTTTCAGAAGCCCGATAAACGCACTTTGTTCAAGGTCGTCTAATTCGACACCGCCGCTGCCTTCAAACGCTCTGAACCACCGCGTGGCTTGCTGCATAGCATATCGGCGGCACATTCCCCACAAGGTCAATACTTCACCGTCGCCAGATTGCACCGACACTGCAATTTTGTTCGCCTGTTCGCCAAGATTTGTGGCAAGTGGTTTTGCTTGCATATCTGCTCCTCCTGTGGTAAAATCAGAATCGACAAATCGGATCCACCACAAGAGCCGCTCTCCCCGTTTGGGGAGGGCCTTTTTTATAATCGAAAATGACGGTTCATTGCCCGCTCAAACTTGTCTCGGTCATCAGCAGGCAAGAGCGGAATTACACGGTGCTGCATCTCGTCACGCTGGCGATAGCGTTCGCGTTTCCGGCGTGCCGGTTTGATTTCCGCCAAGATGTTGGCTGCGATTTCAAAATTCATGTGCCAACCTCCAAAAATCCGCCGCGGCGTTTTTTCTCCGGCTCACGATACGGCTCTGAAAGTTCGGTAAACTTTTGATGTGCGCCATCAAAGTTCATCTGCACAACACCCTGCCGCCCGCGGCGGTTTTTGGCAACAGAAACCCCGATTATACCAGAATCGTCAATGCGCCAGAGAAACAGCACCTTCGAGCCGTTTTGCTCCAACTCCCCCGAATCCCTCAGGGAAAGCAGCGTCGGGCGATCTGTATCGTTGACACCTCGATTGAGCTGTGCTGCTGCGACGATAGGGATCTGTAATTCGGACGCAAGGTTTTTCAAATCGCGGCTGATCTGTCCAAGCTCAAGATTTCGACTGTCCGCACGGCGGTCAGCCTGCATCAGGCCGAGATAGTCGATGACGATCAAGTGCAGATTTTGAATGGTTGCCGCCGCACCTCGAATTTTGCTCGCCGTTGCCGCGGGCTTGTCCCAAAAATGAAGCGGCAGCCGTTCAAGGCGATTAGATGCCGCCGCGATATCACCCCATAGCTCATCCCTCAAATCGCGGTCAATCAACTCATCCATTGTCGCCATACTGCGGCGCGCAAGCAAGCGCTCGGTCAGTTCAGACGCGCTCATTTCCAGCGAAACGAAAAGCGTTTCGTTCCCGGCTCTGGCTGCGCTTTCTGCAATATCAAGCAAGAACGCAGATTTGCCGACACCCGGACGAGCACCGACGATGATGAGTTGTCCGCCCTCGAAACCCTTCAAGATACTATCCAGCTTTGGGAACCCCGAATCGATACGGGACTGCTCCGGTGCTGAAAGGCTCCGCAAGGTCTCTGTAAGAGCCTGCGAGACACTTTTCAGCCGTCCGCCCGCATTGTCAAGGAGATGTGCCTTACAGAGTTCGGCAATCGCTGTCGCCGGATTCTCTTCATTGAGCGCCGCAAGCACCCCATCGCGTAACCGCTTTTCCGCTGCGTGCTTATGTAGCAAGCGGGCATATTCCTCCGCGTGTGCCACAGTAGGCGTCACGTCGATGCACTCGGCGAGGAACTTACGAGGGTCATCCACAAGCCCGCGAAGACCGTCAGCGGCGATGTTCGCATCAAACGCTTTGCCCCGTGACACAGCGCTGTCCGCAGCGCCAAAAACTGTAGCGCAGGCCGGAATGGAAAAATCGTCCGTGCTCACAAGCTGCCGAAGTTTCAAGACCTGCTGCGATTCAAGACAGACCGTCGCAGTCAAGGAATATTCAAGAGAAGAAGTGCCCTGCATCACGTGCCGCCACCCCCCATTTTTGCCAGGAGCTGCGTGTATTGTTTTCTGAATTTGCCCCCTGACAGGATGTTGCTTTGCCAGAACAAATCAAACTGTGAAAACTGTAAAACCTTATCGATGTCCTCCCAGCTGTGCCCATCCAGTCGATGGCACTTGTCGAAGTCCGCCGCCCAATTCTGCAAGGTCGTTTCTGAATGCGCCGTGCAGTTCGGTAAACGATCTTCGATCTGATCCGCAAGCCAGCGCGCAGCGCGGTATGGAAGCGAGTCGTGCTCAAAAACCTGCTTCGGTCTCTTCGTTCCGGCGGGAGACGGAACAAAAGAAGATCTTTTTCTTTATCTTCTATATGACTGACTGTTTTCGATACTGATACACTGCTCGATGTACTTACCGTTTCACTGTCAAAAACACTGCCTGATTCACTGCCATTTTCACTGACTTTTTGAGGGGTATATTTTAGCCGATAAGTGTTTGGAGAACGCTTTTTTCCCCGGCTATATTCAATTAGGCCAGCAGCAACAAGGCTATCCCTCGCCGCGATTGCTACCCTCTCCGTTCGCGTGTCGAGCATAGACATGAGCCGGAAGTTATCGATCTGTACCTGCTCCGGCCATCGCGCTTCATTGAAGATGGCAAGTAGCCCGTAATAGAGTAGCCTTGCATTTCCTGGCAGATAATTGCTCTTCTGCCATTGATGGAACGAGTTCAAAAGATCGAGATATGTCACCCGCTCACCGCCCCTGTGTCTTGATCCACTCGACAAGCTCATCGGCAGCGATAAGAGTGCTGCCCCCAATCCGGTATACAGGGAATCCCGGCAGCCGCATCCAATTGTAAAGCGTCTGTCGGCTCGTATCGATGAGCTGCGCAGCTTTAGATGGCCGCAAAAAAAGTTTCTCTGTTTCAAGTCCCACAAAATCGCCTCCTGTCTGTACCAAACAACATAGCACGGGATTTTACACAATGACAACACATTATCTAAACATAAAGCGCTGTTAACCCCTTACATTTCAGCAGAAATATTCCGAATGATTTCAAAGATTTTTTGTTTCTCTTCGTCCGGAAGTTCCTTCCGAAGCTTGCGCGATAGCTGTGCATCCGCAATACCAAGCGCATCTGCCACCTGCCACAGCCGAACGCCGCTTCCCGCTGCTGCACGTCGAACATCAATATTGCACATTCTTTTCTCCTTTCATCATTGTTGTTGACTTCTGTACCCAAATCCATTATAATGTAACAAAACATGGTAATCAACTATTTTTGTTCCCAAAAGTAAAATCGGGTACAAAAAGCAATTTTTATAAACAGGGTGATTATATGGGGAACAAAAATGAATGGAATATCGGTGTATGTATCGCAAAATTACGCGAAAGCCGCGGGTTATCTCAAAAGCAACTATCCGATGAGCTTGGCAAATTAGGACTCAAAGTTCGCCGTGAAACTGTGACGCAATGGGAAAACGGCACACGTGACTTAAAAACGGAATATACCATTAAGCTTGCAGATTTTTTTGGAGTATCCTGTGACTATATCCTTCGTGGAGTGTCCTCCGAAAACTTGCGTGTTTCTAAGGAAACTGGGTTGCAAAATGAAGCAATTAACAAATTACGTCACCTCAGTGGTTGGTGCGGCTCTACTCCCCCTCCATACCAAAATGAAATAAATGATTTATTGTGCTCGCCCATATTTGAAACACTGCTCTTTAACCTCAGTACTTACAAAACATATGTTGAATTAACCAATCATCGACGCTCCGCATTTATGAGCTTACTTCCTTGCACGAATAACTTAGACAGTGATGATTTACTCTTGCCACTTGCAACCAAATATTGTTCTGACTTCAAACCAACGAAAAATGAAATACAGCTACACGAAGCAGCCGCAGCCTATATGGATGCACTTGATAAACAAGATTACTATATTTATAAATTATCCTTATCAGTTAAATCTTTTGCAGAATCCTACAATACGCGCCTTCAACCAAATCCTTAACAATGCCGCTAGCGCTCCATCGGGTAATCAATGTGCCCATTTTGGGCACATTGAAGGGCCGGAAATAACAGGAACTTGACTGACGCACAGAAGACATACTTGATCGGTCGCCAGTATGAGGCTCAAAAAATGACAAAAGGGGCTCCTCAGGGCAATTCAAACGCGAAAAAACAATTGGCCCAAAATGGGCCTTTTGTTAAAGGAGATACAGCAGAGGCCATTGCGCGAGAGCATAACATTGGGCGCAACACCGTCAAACGCGCCGAGAAATTTTTCAAAGGCGTCGACGCCGCCGAGAAGATCACGCGAGACACACAAAAATAAAAAACCGCCCCCGGTGTTGCAGCACCGAGGACGGTTATAAGGGGCAGCAAACTGAGAAGCCTACTGCCCTCCAATCATAACAAATGCAGGAGGAAAAAGCAATGCCAAGAAAAGCAAATACGCGCGCCGCGTCGGGCGCAGGCAGCATCCGGCAGCGTCCTGACGGTCGATGGGAAGCGCGCGTGACCGTCGGCAATGACCCGGGCACAGGAAAGCCGATCCGCCGCAGCATTTACGGAGACACGCAAGCCGCCGTGCGTAAGCAGATGACGGCCATTCTCCGTGAAATTGACCGCGGTACATATCTGACACCACAAAAGACGACAGTCGCACAGTGGCTTGATGAATGGCTCGACACCTTTGCCGCCAATAAGATCAAGCCGACGACATACCTTCACTATCAGGCCTGTATCAAGAATTACATCAAGCCGCAGATCGGCGCTATCGAGCTGCAAGCTCTGCGCGGTGCGCACGTCCAGAAGGTTTATAACGCCATGACCAAGAAGGGGCTGAGCGGAAAGACCGTCAAGAACTGCGCTGCCGTACTGCATAAGGCGCTCTCAGTTGCATTGAAACAGGGAATCATTGTAAGTAACCCCTGTGACGCCGCAGAGCAACCGAAGGTGGTACAGCGCGAAATAGCGCCGCTGCGTGATGAGGACATTCCGAAGTTTCTTGAAGCGATCGAGGACAGTCCTTATCGAAACGCGCTTGCCGTCTGTCTACTTGCCGGTCTTCGTGAGGGAGAATTGCTCGGTCTCCCGTGGTCACAGGTCGACTTTGAAAAAGGGCGTATCACCGTCAGTCAGCAGCTACAGCGTGAGAAGAAAAAGAACGGCGCTTACTACATTGCCGACACCACCAAGAGCGGCAAGCCGCGCACGATCGAGCCGCCCCCGCTCTGCTTTGAATATCTCCGGGATGAAAAGCGTCGGCAGGCGCAAAACAAGCTCAAAGGCGGTAAGCTATGGAGCAACGACGACAATCTCGTTTTTACGGATGAACTCGGAACGCATCTCGCCATTCATACATTTTACAAGTACTTTAAGAAGATCGCTGCCAGTATCGGACGCCCGGACGCGCGTGTGCATGATCTGCGCCACACCGCAGCCACGGTGATGATCGCCAGCGGCGCGGACATTAAAAGCGTGCAAGACTTCATGGGACACGCTACCGCAAGTTTCACATTGAACGTCTACGCCCACACATCAGAACAGATGATGAAGGACACCGCAGCAAGAACGCAGTCATATTATGAAAAGCTGAAAAAGGCATAAAAGGAAGCTCCACTGGTCAGTCAGCCGGTGGAGCTTCTTTCCGCAGTTTTTAGGGGTAAAAAATCCAATTGGGGTAAACTTAGGGGTAAAGGCATTTTCTGAAATACAAGAATTGAACTTTTCTTAGCAAAACAAGACGATATAAAAGAAAAAGCAAGAGAAAACGCAATGTTTTCTCTTGCTTTTCTTGGCGCGGAAGAGAGGATTTGAACCTCCGCGACGCTTTTTACACGTCCTACTCCCTTAGCAGGGGAGCCCCTTCGGCCTCTTGGGTACTTCCGCAGGTCGATGGAAAAATTCAGTTGGCGGAGAGAGTGGGATTCGAACCCACGGATGCTTTCACATCGCCGGTTTTCAAGACCGGTGCCTTCAACCGCTCGGCCATCTCTCCGGATAATGAGTTCACGTCTAACTCTCAAACGCAAGAATAATATTACCATATTGAAGTACTGTTTGTCAACATAAAATACGAGAATTTTCATAGAATATCCTGTTGAATAAACTCAGAAATTCTTGATTTGGATATCCGATCTGTTTGTGACGTACTTCCAACTGCCCCACTGAATTCAATTCACTGGATCGTAACGAAATATGAACCAATATATCTTATCCAACCAAAAAGGATAGCCTGCACTATATCCCTTCCTCCAAAACAATAAAAAAAGAAGCCACTCTCTTGAGTGGCTTCTCTCCATGTTGGCGCTACCTATCTTTCCGGGCCGTCTCCAGCCAAGTATTGTCGGCAGAAGCGAGCTTAACTTCCGTGTTCGGGATGGGAACGGGTGGACCCTCGCCC
>OHLE01000531.1_pt1 | contig 22088 bp, 20 predicted proteins | sample 1568971 | NCBI WGS metagenome assembly OHLE01 (sample SAMEA3879556, study PRJEB24766) | human gut metagenome | biome: human-associated habitat; feature: feces | place: USA | collected 1985/1987
TGGTGGGCTTTCCTGACTGCGGAAGTCATGTCACTGATTGTCTCACTTATCTTTCTGTTCAGGACTAATCGAACGATTATTTCCAAGATCCCGGATGGAAGTGATATTCTATAAAAGGAAAAAGTTATGAAATTTAAGAAAAAATCATATATGTCTTTTTGACTATCTTTTTATATCTTCTTAAATGTCCGCAAAGCCTTATTTTATCGGCTCTACGGGCATTTTGCTTTTGTGGTAAACCTCACATATCTAGGTCTATCTTCTTATATTTTCGCTATCAAGCGTGGTTAAAATCGTGGTAAATACTTCTATGCGATTAGACGCTGAACCTCTGATTTTGCGGTATCTATGGACGCATGAGCATACCAGTTCATTGTGATACTGATGTTTGAATGTCCCATGATATACTGTAAATCTTTCGGGTTCATGTTCTTGCTTGCCAGTCTTGTGCAGAATGTATGGCGTAGCGTATGCGGTGTGATATGTGGCAAGGGATTGTCCTTGTGGTGCTTGTTATATTTCTTTACCATACGGACAAATAAGGCGTTGTAATCAATCGCAACTTTGGGCTTGCCTTTCTGATTGACAAATAGGAAGTTGCCCCGTCCGTCTATCACAAATGGTTCTGCCTTTGGGCGTTTCTTCATAACCCGTTGAAATGCCTGTATTGTTTCTCTACTTAATGGCACTTGTCTTATTCCGCTTTTCGTCTTAGGCGTTTCAATATAATAGCCCTGTTCCTTGCTCTTTAGTAACTGGTGGTCGATAATTACAACTTCATTCTTGAAATCAATATCAGCTACTGTCAGTCCGCACAGTTCCGAGATACGAAGTCCAGTCTTTAACAGTATCAGCACATCATCATAATGCTTGTGATACACATTGTCTGTCTTGATAAATGAGAGTAAGGCTTGTTCCTGTTCCTCTGTCAATGCGACTTTCTCTTTGGTATCATTTTCTAGGACTTCACTTAACTTAAAATCAAAAGGGTTCTTCCTTACACAATCGTCTTGTATGGCGATATAGAATGACGCTTTTAACGAGCGTTTATGGTTGTTAATGGTGTTATAGGAAAAGCCTTTGTCTTTCATGCGTAACGCCCATTCCTTAGCGTCAGAGGGTTTTATCGTATCAATGCTCCTAGCACCTAACTTGTCCTCTTTCAATAACCGCATGAGCTGTTCCCGTTGTTTCTGTGTGCTTTTCTTCACGTTTGCCCTCTGTGCGTTCTGTTTGGCGTAGAGTTGGCAAAGCGTCATTTTCTTGCCTGTGCTGTCGATACCGTCCTCAATATCCCGTCTTATCTGCTGTTCCAGTTCACGAAGTGAGGGTTTTTCCCGTTTTCCCTTTGGTGTCGGGTCTGTGGGTGTCAATCTCCAAGCATACACATATTTTGTGTTTCCAAATGCGTCCACATATTTATATAAGTATTTTCCGTCTGTTCGTTGGCTCTCTCCAGTATGCAGGATACGTCCTTTGCTATCCCGTCTTTTTTCTTTCATGGTGTCTGCTCCTTTCCTTGTTGGAAAGAGCCTTGATATGACTTGTGTTCATCATAACACATACAAGGCTCATTTGCATTAGATTGCGTCCAATTTGTCAATGACCTTTTCAAACTGTCGGCGTTTAATCTGTATGCGGTTGCCATTCATAATGAGCCAGCCAGCGTCCTTGTTTTCCTCTGCCAAGCGTCTTAACTTGTTTTCTCCGATACGGAAATACTTTGACGCTTCTTCAATGGTAAGGGTATATTTTTCCCATACGGGAATATCCTGTGCATTACTCATAAAACACCCCCTCACTTTCGATTACATCTGCTATATCCGTACACATCTGTTCTACAAGCATTTCCTGTTTTTCGGAAAGGTGGGTACATTCATCAATCATTTTCATGTAGTTTGAGCCTGTCAGCCTGTCGATTTCCTCTATCATCACGATTGACGGCATGACCTGTCTTTCCAGCCATTGCAGAGTGCGTTCCATATTGACAGGTACGGGGTTCATTTCAAAAGGTAAACTGTCATGGGAAATGAATATCTCCCACAGCGGATAATCGGGAAATTGCACAAAATCAGTAATAAGGTAAAACACCAACCCATGAGGGTTATATGTCAATAACAATTCCTCAACTGCCTGTACTGCCTTTTTATCACGCAGACGAATTTCAAAACGGTTGATAATATCCGTATGTTTCTTTTTGGTTGCCTGTTCCTTTTGTTTTTCATACAGGCAGAAATATTTTGTGCTTGCCTTTGAGCCGATATAAAGGGTACTTGCTAAATTACGGTTTTTTCCGCTTAGTTTTCCACCTTGTACATTTTCATAGTTTTTACAGCGACAATCCGCACCGCCATTTTTGTATTTTTCAGACAAAATGGGAATATCCAGCAGACCGCATATATCATTGATTGCCAAGTCAAAACGTCGGATAACACCGCCACAGTCAAGACAGCGGTTTAAAAATGAATACCAATCCCTGTTCTGTGCCTGTAAGACATATTCCATGTTGCGTGAGCCTGCCCCTTTTAATTCTAAAAATACACCCATGTGTTCATCATCAGAAGCCATGACCTTGATTTCCCCGTAGGCATAATGCTCCTTATAGCCATAATACCCATAGTCATAATGGATAAAATAGTCCGCTTTCATGCCAAGCACCTTTCGGATAACTTCTAATGCGTCAGTCGTTGGAAAACGGACAGACAGATAATCAACGAGCAGATAAAAAGGCTTATCACAGACATAGTAATTCAGACAACGCAGGATAATGTTCTGTGTTTCTTTACTTGCGTTGGCTTTTCCGTTCTCAAAGCGGTTGATACTATATCTTGATACATGGGTAAGACTTGCAAGTTCTCCTTGTGAAAGACCGCTTGCAAGACGTTTGTTCTTCATTTCAAGTGCAAATTCTAAATTGTTCATTGTATTCCTCCAATCCCACAACAGCCTTGAAATACCTGTAAACCACTATTCAAAAGAATGTGAAATTACTATCTTCTTAAAACTTCTCATTACTACTCACAGGTTTGGGGTTGTATGGTTTTTGACTTGTCTTTTGTGAAATAGTGCCCCCCTGTTAGATAACGGGGGCACAGTCAAGGCTCGCAGGCTCGCCAGCCGACAAAGCATTTCTTCCCCTTGACACAAGGTGTCATGGCGGTAAGCCTGAGAGGCTTCAGCCACCGTGTCAGAAATACTTTGTCAGCAAGTCCTGTTTTGCCTTTTCTAACAAGTTCCATTTCAACCAATATTCATATCTACGGGTTTAATCAGATGGGTATTTCTTTTTGAATGTTTTTGTATTTCATTCTATTGTGCTTATTCACTCACAATAGCATAGTAATTCTTATATGCTTATTTGTCAATATCTTTTTTTGTCTTTACAAATCATATTAAGCATGATAGACTTATAACAGTGAAGATATAACGAGATATGGAGGGTTGTGCAATGAAAATAAGCCATTTAGGAAATAATATACAGACCATAAGAAAATTTAGGGGAATGAAACAACAGGAACTTGCGGACAAAATCGGTATCAATATGCAGAGCCTTTCCAAGATTGAAAGAGGGTTGAACTATCCTGCTTATGAAACGCTGGAAAAGATAATGGAAGTGCTGGACGTAACGCCGAATGAATTATTATCGGGAGAATGGAAGTATGTCAATCAGTCTGAAAAAGAAGTCTGTCAGTTTTTAAGAACAGAAGAACGTCTAAATGCAGAACTGAAACACGGACACTATGATAACTTCTTTGACAGCGAGGAAGAATGGCTGGAATATGAGTTGGAAAAGTTACGGGAATACATTACAGACTATATCAACGGGAAAAGCATTGAAGCGTCCGACCTTTACCCAATCAAAGAATTTATCCAGCATTTGAAGTTTCAAAAATTACTAGACCGCTATGATGATTTATACAGTATGGATATGTTTGGGGAAAGCATAGAGGGACATAAATATAGGACACCTTATCAAGTCGTGAAAATGATAAATCCGAACTCAAAAGAGGATATGGAACTGTTACGGGAAGTATTAAGGAATAACCATTTTGATGATGAGGACGAGTAATCTTTTTCCTCTTGCGAGAAGATACAGCAAACAAAAAGCCCGATCAAGAGTGCAAAGCACCACCAATGGTGGCAAGCTCTTGACAGGGCTTTTTCTTTTCTGTTGTGGGTACTCAAGAGGAAAAAAGGAAAAGTGTGATGTCTCAATTTTTTTATCTTGCACGCATAAAAAGATTGAAAGAGGTGTTTGTTTCCAGTATAATGTTTTTTGTATAGAAGCAAGGATTGAATTTTTTTGAAAGAAAGGGTTGACAGTCATGTTCACACATTGTTACGCTTGCGACAGACAGACAGACAGACAGACAAGTAAATTCTGCCCTTTTTTCAATTCTATCAATAATAAACAGAACGCACAGATTATCCAGTTATAAGGGGGAGTTTGTGCGTTTTTCTATGCAAAGAATTTATGAAAAATAAGGAGTGAACAAACTATGAAGAAAAAACAAGTCCTTGCGGTAAGTTCCGCATTGATGATTGGAACAACAACTGCACTTACAGGGCTTCCTACTCCTGTCATGGCACAGGAAAACACAGAAGTTGTGCAGGAAGCCGTTGTAGAAGAAAACAAGACAGAGCAAGTTCCTGTGGAACAGAAAACAGAAAACGCAGAAGTACAAGAGAATATAACAGACAAGGAACAGGAAGAAACTGCTGAAAATGCAGAAACTTTAAAAGAAGAAAGTACAAAACAGGAAACACCTGCAACACCAGAAAAAGAAGTGGTTACCGAAGATAAGACCGTTGAAGCAAGCAAAAATACAGAAGTAAAAGCTGGAAGCATTGCTATTGATGAAACACATTTTCCAGACAAAGTATTTAGAGAACAAATCATTGCAGAATTTGATAAAGACGGCGATAGTGTGTTATCTGTTGATGAAATATCAAAAGCCCAATTCTTAAACTTACATGGTATGAAAACGATATCTTCATTAGAGGGTATTCAATATCTAACAAATTTGCAGTCTTTAGATGTTTCTACGACTTCTGTTTCAGACTTAAGTCCGGTTAAAAACTCATCTTTAAAAAGATTAGATTGTCGTTCTTCAAAAGTAGGAAGCGTTGATTTAACACGTTATCCGAATTTGGAAGCTTTCGTTTGCGATAATACATCAATTAACAGTCTTGATGTATCTAAGAATGAAAAATTGAATACGTTATTTGCAGATAGTACCTCTATTTCCAATTTAGATGTAACAAACAATCCTAACTTAGAACAACTATCTTGTAGCAATACAGGATTAATGGAACTTGATGTCACACATAATCCGCAATTAGTCACTTTAGATATAGGAGATACAAAAGTAAAAACACTTGATATAAGTAAGAACCCTAATTTGAAACAACTAGCATGTTATAGGACAAATATAGCTGAATTAGATGTAACAAAAAACACAAAACTGACACGCCTTTTTTGTCATGATACAACTATTAAAAAATTAGATTTAAGCAATAATTTAGAACTTGAAATGCTACGTTGCGGTGGAATTTTTGAACAAGGGATAAGAGGTCTTGATATAAGTAAAAACACAAAAATTAAAAAATTAATTTGCGATGATTTATACTGGTTAAATGTCGGAGAGAATAAAGTTCTTGAAAATAATCATGCTTTTGTAGGCAACGGTTATATTGATATTAAAGGGAATAAAATCGACTTAAAAAAAGATGTTGAACAAGGAATAGATATTTCAAAAGTAAAAGTTACTGCAAATGGAACTTTAGATAAAGATACAGGAATTATAACGGTAGATGATGTAAAAAAACCAGTTACTTATGAGTATGATTGCGGTACTTATAAAGACGGAAACGTTGTTTTAAAAGTAGAATTATCGTTAAACTCACAAGGAGAAGATAATACAGCACCAACTATTTCTGCAAATGATGTTACATTGAATGTAGGCGATACTTTCGACCCATTGGCAAATGTAACAGCAACAGATAAAGAGGACGGAACTATCACTTTGACAAAAGATAATATTGTTGCAAATGATGTAGATACTTCTAAGGCTGGTACTTACCATGTGACTTATAAAGTAACAGATAAAAACGGAGCTTCTGCTAAAAAAACGATTACTGTAACTGTGAAACAAAATACAGGCGACCTTAACTCTGCTCCAATCATTTCAGCAAATGATGTTACATTGAATGTAGGCGATACGTTCGATCCATTGGCAAATGTGACAGCAACAGATAAAGAGGACGGAACGATTATTTTAACAAAAGATAACATTATTGCAAATGATGTAGATACTTCTAAGGCTGGCACTTATCATGTAACTTTCCGTGTAGTAGATAAAAATGGTGCAATTACTGAAAAAACAATTACAGTTACCGTAAAAGAAAAAGCAACAAATAAACCTGTAAGTCCACAACAGCCACAGAAACCGAGCAAGCCAACTACTCCAACAAAGCCTAGCGGACAAAAGAACCCTGTAAAAACAGGTGATATGACAAACGTAGGATTGTTTACTTCTATGTTTGCTGGTTCAACCGGTGTATTAGCTGTTTTATTCGGTAAAAAACGTAAAAGAAATAAGAACAATTAACAAAATGTATAATAACAATCAATAGCGACTAATGATTTTCATGTAAAAGGACACCAAACTATACGGTGTCCTTTTCAAATTCTTACGTCATATCAAGGCTCATTCAATCGTGGTAAATTCGTGGTAAAATGAGTGCTTTCCTATATTTCAAAATGCTTGAAAGTATAGTGTTTATGCGGATAATCGAAAATTAAATATAAAATTTCAGCAAAATTCCATAACAGAACCTCCTTTTTTATCTTGCCAGCATTAAGATGGTTCTTCAAAGAGGGACTCTAATTCATGGTAGAACGACTCATCGATCTGGCGGAAAGTACGGCCATTGTCTGGGCGGTCGTCAATGAGGTAGTAACTGCCGTTCTGCTCAAATGCCAGGCAGGTGATCATGTCCGCATGGCTGAGCAGCTCGTCGTGTGTCTGGTACTCAATCCGGATCTCAAAGCCATCCTTGAAATCATAGCCGCCGGTCCCATCCGGTTTCCCGTAGATGTCATGCTCCAGGTCGAGATAGGGGGCGCTGTCAATGCCCACCAGGATGTCAAAGGCCACATCATCCTCCTGAATCTCCGCAACGCCCACATTGGAATTGCCGACGATTTGGACGACCGAAATCCGTTCCGGCATGAAGAAGTCTGCAGCATCGGGGTCCAGTTCGTCATACTGCGGCACAATATAATAGACGGTGGGGTTGAAGTCCACGGTATCTACATAGCAGGGAATCCGCTCTCCGCCCAAGGTGATCTTCAGATTCGGCGCATTTTCCGCAGTGGACAGGATGCTGAACAGTGTCCCGTCGTTTCCGGTCTCCTCCAGCTCCAACTTCACCGTTGTTCCAAAGATGCTGGTGGATTGGCCCAGGCCGGAGTGAGAGGAATCTCCACCGCCGGGAACATAGACGAGGAAGTAATACGCCGTGTTGCTGCCATTAAAATAGTCATAACGCAGGGCATGGGCGCGGGTTCCCTCCTGATTCAAGCCAGCCAGCCATTCTTGCACCTTTTCTACAGCTTCCTCTTGCGACAGGCCTTCCATCTCTGCGAAGTACTCATCCCGGCTCAATTCCTGCATACTGACGGAGCCGCTGCCTCTCAGTCCCATAAACCCGAAGGCAGCAAGCAGAATCAGCAGCAGCGGAACCAAGAGGATCACCAGAAGGATCTTCCAGCCGGTCCGGTCCTTGGGGCGCACCGGCGTCTGGATGTCATCCTGGAACTCCGGGAGGGGCGTGGTGCATCTGGGACAGACCTTCCAATCCGGCTCCACCGGGGCCTTACAGTTTGGGCAGAAGGGGCGTAGTTTGGCGCCGCACTTGGGACACACCACATAGGTTTCCATGACCGGGGTGCTGCACTGTGGGCATCTGAGGTTCATGTAGTTTCCACGAACCAGGAGATACACGATGAGGCCGATGAAAGCAGGGGCCAGGGCTGCGACAAGGGCCCAGAGGATGGCATTCATATTCCGCTGTCTGGCGTCACGATAGACGAAAAAGCCGACGATAAACGGCAGAAGAATGATGAGGACCAGCACAATCATGACAGGGACAGTCGCAACGGTACTCATGCTGTTTTCCCTCCTTTACGAGAATAGACGATGGCGATGACACCACCGCCGGTTGCCGCAATCATGATATATCCAAAGCATAGCAGAGAGAGTACAGGGTACCAGTCGATTGCTGAGTACCCCAGCAGGACAGCGGCTATCATCAAGAGAAAGCCTGCCAGAACTGCGACGGCGGTCTGAATCCGCAGTTTGCGCCGCTCCAGCTCCGCCCGGAGCATTTGCTCGTAGAGGACCGGAGGCGTGCGCTGTTCAAAATCATAAATCTGTTTCATTTCCAAGCGCCTCCTTCAGGAGCTTTCTGGCTTTGTCCAGCCGCGATTTGACGGTTCCGCTGGGAATTCCTAAGATCTGCGCGGTTGCTGCAATATCCCTATCGTCAAAGTAATAGAGGATCACAGCCAGACGGTATTTTTCAGGGAGATGGTCGATTGCCTCATAGAGCGGCCTGTAATCCACCTTTTCGGGAGCAGGTATGGAGCAGAGCAGGAACTTCTTTTCCTCATTGCTGCGGAAATGAAGAAAGGGACTTTTTGAGAAGCGCCGCAGGGCGTTCCGGTACAGGTTGGCGCTGTTGACAAAGTCTCGCTCCGCTCCGCCCTACCAACAAAAAAAGACGCCCTCTGGCGTCATCCGGCGTGTTTTATCATCCGTTTCAGGTTCAATGCGGTCGCCGACAAGAGGCAGTGGTCCTCCGCTGCCTCTAAGCCTCGTCGCAAAACGCGCGCTAAGTTGTGCTCGCGCTTCTGCGCGGAAAACGAGCCCTCGCACCAGACCTGCCGCAATTTCAGCGCCTCCCGGTATTCCGGGCTGGAACGGCGTTCCAGGTTGCGCTGTCGGTCTGCCGCAAAGTAGCTGACGGACACCTTTCTTGCGCCGCGTTTGTCGCTCTCGCGCAGGCATTTTTCCCGCAGCGGACAGAGCGCACAGTCCCGCTTATCCGCCTGATACTCCCAAAACAGGCCGCTGGCGCTGCGGGCCAGCCGCCTTAAACGCAGCTCTTTTCCGCCGGGACAGAGGTACACATCACGGTTCTCGTCGCGGTAAAAATCGTCCCGCGTGAACTGTGTGTTTGCCCGCGCGGCGGTCTTTTGCGGCCGCACGAAAAAGTCGATCCCCAGTTCGCCCAGCACCCGATGGGCCAGCGGAAAATCGTAGGCGGCGTCCGCGGTAGCGGCCTTAATTGGTACAACATTTTCGTGAATACGCTCGATCAAGCCCAAAAACGGCACGGAATCATTCACATCTCCGGCGGTCACGGTCTGGCCCACGATGATGCCAAAGTCAGCGTCCACCGCTTGATGGGCGAGGTAGTGAGGTCCCTCCGGCTTCCCCGGACGCTTCAGATGACCCGCCTCCGGATCTGTGCGGCTGACGCGCTTGTGGGTGCGGCGGTTGTCCCGTTTGATCTGCTTTGTCCGCTTTTTGCGGCGCTTTCCGGTTCGCCGCTCAAGTTCCTCCAACCCTTCCTCCTCATAATCGTCCAGCCGTTCCCAGTAAACGCCGGCCTCCTCCGCGACTTCCACCAGTTCTTCCGACGCACGGGAGGCGTTGGCCCTCACATGGGTCGAGTCCGCCCCCACCACGCGCCCGCTGACCAGACCTTTTTCGACGCACTGCCCCACGACTTCTTCAAATAACCGCCGAAACACCTTGCGGAAGGACGGTTTCCGGCGGCGCAGCTGCGAGACGGTGCTGTGATCCGGCACCCGGTCGAAGAGGTCGAGGCCCAGGTACCAGCGCAGGGCGATGTCGGTCAGGATGCGCCGCTCGATCTGCCGCTCCGACGGGATGCCGTACAGGAAACCCACCAGCAGATACTTCACGATGACCACCGGGTCGATGGCCGGGCGGCCATATTTTTTGCTGTAAAGCGGGGCTGTTTCCTCGTAAACGAAGGACAGATCCAGCGCTGCTTCCAGCTTTCGGAGGAAGTGCTCCCGGGGCATCAGATCCTCGATCGTTACCATGTGCATCGCCAGCTGCATCCCATCACCTCAGGTCGTTTTCCTCATTATAACATACCGCGAGGGCTGTTGCGAGACTTTGTCAACAGCGCCAGGTTGACACAGATTTTGGTGAGCCAGGGTTCGAAACCATGGCTTGTATCATATCGAGAGAAGTTTTTGACCACCTGCAGCCAGGTATCCTGGTACAGATCATCTGCCTCCAGCGTGTTGGCGCAGAGCGTCATGCACAGGCCATAGAGGCGTTTCCCGTATTGGTGGATGTACTGATCTATCACACGCTCTGCACCTCCTCTCACCTACACATGCAATCGAGAGGGCATTTGGTTCGCCCAGCAAAAGAAAATTTCCATCATAAAATAAGTAATGCAAATAATCTTTCATTTTTTGAAAAATAATGCTATTCGATGAATTCCTTAAAGCATCCTTTTTGCTGTTTCACTGGTTACTTCACAGCATCCCTCGCTGCATGGGACAGTCAGGCGGAAAGAGAACCGGCCTTTCCTGATGTCAAACTTCCTGAGTCCCATTTCCAGGTCTGCGTCGGTCAACAGATAGCCATGTAGCGGCTGTCAATTCCTCACGGTTTTTCTCTGTTGGCTTCGTCACAGCTGGTTGACTCTTTCTGCCCGTAAGTATGAGAAAAGGGCCGTCGATTACTCAGCCGCCCTCCAAGGTTTGTAAACTGCTTGTATATGCTACTGTTTAATAACAGTCCGCCAAATTTGTATAGACTCATTGCCCGTGCGCATCCTTCCGCATTTTCGTTACCTGTTCCAAATGCGCCTGTACCGCCGCAAAGGATTTTTCGCTGATCACATGCTCGATCCGGCAGGCGTCCTCGGTCGCGGTCTCCTCGTCCACACCCAGTTCCATCAGTATCTGGCTCAACACCATATGGCGGGTGTACATCGTCTTTGCAATGGCAAGCCCGGTCTCCGTCAGCGTGATCGCACCGTCGGCGTCCACATTCACATACCCGTCCTTTTTCAAAATGGACATGGCTCTGCTGACGCTGGGTTTGGTAAAGCCCAGCTGTTCTCCCACATCGATAGCCCGAACGAAGGCGCTATCCTGAGAGAGGATATAGATGGTTTCCAGATACATCTGGCCAGACTCGTGAATTGCCATAGGAACCTCCAAAAAACGGGCGTTTTGCTTATTATAACACAGGCGTCCGACAAGCGCCACTTTTTTCTGTCAACAAAATCCATCGCTATTCTGGAAATGGCGTCCCTGGACATTCTGAACGCCCTTGGCGTGGGCGACCGGGTAGTGGGTACTGCCTCCACCAGGCTGGAGTATCTCCAGGACTACATCAATGACGAGATCGCCAACCTGGGCACCATCAAGGAGGCCGACCTGGAAGCGGTTATGGCCTGCGAACCGGATGTTATTTTCATCAGTGGACGCCTGTCCTCCAGCTATGACGCACTCAGCGAGATCGCGCCCGTGGTCTTTCTGGCTACCGATACCGAGTTGGGCATCGTCGAGAGCGTCCGGCGGAATGCCGCCACCATCGCCTCCATGTTTGGCCTTGAGGATCAAGTAGATGAACTGATGGCCGGCTTTGACGCCCGCATTCAGGCCCTTCAGGCCGTCTCCGAGGGCCAGACCGCCATCGTTGGCATGTGTACCAGCGGCAGCTTCAATGTGCCGGGCAACGACGGCCGCTGCTCCATCATCGGTGTGGAAGCGGGCTTTGAGAACATCGGCGTGGACGCCAACATCGACACCTCCACCCACGGCAACGAGGCCTCCTTTGAGTTCCTTGTGGAAAAGGCGCCCGATTATATCTTCGTCATGGATCGCGATGCCGCTATCGGCACCGACAGCGCGCAGCTGGCGCAGGATATTATGGAAAATGAGCTGGTGATGGGCACCGAGGCCTACAAGAACGGCCATCTCGTCTATCTGGCTCACCCCGCCGTTGGTACACCGCCGAGGGCGGCATCAGCACGCTGGATCTCATGCTGCAGGATCTGGAGAACGATCTGCTGGGATAAGCCGCCGTTCAGAGAACTCACGGTTCTCCCCTCAAACCATTCGCACCTATGCGATAAATCCACTTCGTCCAAAAACAGAGGAGTACTTACTATGGAACAGGAATACAGAATGCCTCTCATTGGCGATAAGGCCCCGTCCTTTGAAGCCGTCACCACGCAGGACCCCGTCAAGTTCCCGGAGGATTACGCCGGCAAATGGGTGATCCTCTTCTCCCATCCCGCAGATTTCACCCTGGTCTGCACCACGGAGTTTATGACCTTTGGCTCCATGATCGATGAGTTCAAGGCCCTCAACACTGAGCTGCTGGGTCTTTCGGTGGACTCGATCTATTCCCACGTCGCCTGGCTGCGAAAAATCCAGGAGCTGGAGTGGAACGGCAAGAAGCACATCAATGTGACCTTCCCGCTCATCGAGGATATCCGCATGGAAGTGGCCAACAAGTACGGGATGATCCAGCCTGGACAGTCCAACACACAGGCAGTGCGGGCGGTGTTTGTCATTGACCCCAACGGCGTGGTGCGGACCATCCTGTACTATCCGCTGTCCACGGGCCGCAACTTTGACGAGATCAAGCGTATCATCCTGGCGCTCCAGAAAGCGGACGCCGACGCCTGCGCCACCCCGGCCGACTGGCGACCCGGCGATGATGTCATCGTACCCACCGCCGGCAGCTGCGGCGTAGCCAAGGAGCGGATGGACAACCAGAGCGAGGATCAGTATTGCCTGGACTGGTTCCTGTGCTTCCGCAAAGAGCCGAAATAATATTAAGTTTATTCTCCAACAGAAACCCGGTCGAGATTTCATGCACGAGATCTCGACCGGGTTTTATAATATTTTCAGTTATACTTTTCAAAGCGATAGCCATATCCATATACAGTTTGAATCGCATTGATATTTAGTGTTTTTCGTATCTTGCATATCCTGCTGGTGACGCTTTCCGGGCCAGCAGCAAAAACATCCGGCATAGCATACTGATAAAGCTGCTCTCGGGTAAAAGTCCAACCGGGATGTGAAGCCAGATGATACAGAATGTTGAACTCCATCGTAGTCATTTCTACGACGCGACCATTTACATAGACTCTGCGTTGGTTTGGGTCTATACACAGATTGTCATAGTGCAGCACTGCCATCCCGGTCAACAGTCTCACCTCCCCCATTATTTCTTTTCTAGGGTTGAGCAAAACGCGAGTTTTGCAAAGTCGAGTCACAATATATAGGCTTCAAGCAAGTTGGATGGTACTATTTATTGTATAGCCTCATGAGAAAATTGGAGTTTTGCTCATCTCTAAATATGACTATATAAAATTAAGCTATGTACATTCGGATGCCGTATCAAAAAATTATGGAGGCTCCCGTAGAAAAGAAAAGCGACATTTATCGGTATGAGCTGATGATGCCTTTTAAGGGCAAGTGGGACTGTTATTGATTGTACAGGAATCTACATGGCTTTTCCATTTTATTGCTAACTCTTGCAAGCTTAATTATACACTGTCATCTTGATTTCTCTACTTTTTTGCATATTGTCGATTTTTTGATATCCAAATCCTTAATCTTAAAGGCGCAAATATTTGGTCATTATCTCTCCCCCCGCCCTGCGTATTTGTGTAACACGCCATTTTGCATTAAATATTTCATATTTTTTTTTTGATTTTTTCCTGTTGTTTGTTGTAAAATGAATATGGATGTAGAATGGTTTAATCAATGTCTAGGGATGAGCAAAACTCCGATTCGCTCGCGGTGGCATATAATATATAGATGCTGCAACAATTTGTAACTCAATATATTGTTTTGCGATTTTGCAAAACTTGCGTTTTGCTCATCCATAATCAATGTCAAGAAAGAGGTGAATGTTTTTATGTATGTCGCAAGAAAACAACGAGCTAATGTTGGTGCCGCCGTTTGGGAATCGTCGGCCTGGTTGGTACAGTTGTCGGTATCTTGAGTCTTCTGGTAACTGTATATAACTGGTCCTCTGTGCTGAAGGCTGACTTCGAATTCCCGAAAAATGCATCTTCGGTATTATCCGAGTGGTATAACATCGGCGGCACTCATGAGGCGGCAGCATGGCAGACGGCTGGTACTTCTTCCTGTAAGTATTCCTGTCATCGTTATACTCGAACCCAGTCCGGTTATAACACCGTTTTTACTGGCAAGACATTTTCCGAAAACAATGCTCTCGACGGTGTCTCGTACACCATTACATTCCCCGCCATCAATGACACAAGATTTAAGGTCAACAAAACCGCGGGCACAAGTGTTGCATCCACTATGGTTCTTGGTATTGGCGACCCCTAAACACCGCAGAAACCACAGTTAAAATATCGGAAAGTTGAATTAACCTAACCTTTAAACCATTCTACATCCTCCAATTTTTACAATTACAGATTCGGGACTCATTTTGAGTGTGCCATACAGGAGAGTATGTTATGAGTGTTCAAGAGTATTACTTTTTTGACTATAGCGAGGTCAAATTTAATAAGAAGGCATTGTTCCCATCAGGGACACTCATTGTCCCGCGCAATAGCGTAACACTCATTATTGGTAAAAATGGTACTGGTAAAAGTACTCTTTTAAAGCAGATTCGGTATCGCTATAATGACTGTACATATATAGCTCAACATAGTGAGCAAATTCTTAATGAGCTTAGCGTCCTTGAAAACATAACCATGTGCCAACCCGGTATTAGCTGTGAACATGTAACCGATATTCTAAATAAACTGAACTTAACTCACCTGTTGGAACACGGCTCCCAAGAGCTAAGTGGCGGAGAAAAAAGAATTGTAAGTGTTCTTAGAGCACTCTTTTCCGAAAGTCCTATCACTCTTATGGATGAACCGACCAACGATTTAGATTATCGCACGGTCGATCAAATAATCAATATATTAAATACATTCAAGCAAAATAAAACTATTATCATCGTAACTCACGATGAACGGCTATACGGATTGTCTCAAACGCAATATTTAATCGAGAACCACTCAATCCAATCCATACATCCTATAGCTGATCAATTGGTTAAATTTGATCACCTCAATAATTCGGATGCATTCACTAAAGATACGCGTGTTCTAAAAAAATTCTTTCGTCAGGATCCTGGTCGTGTTTTCTGTATTGCGCTGTTATGTTTTCTATGCATAACTAACATGATAAAATTTTCTGCAATCCTTTCCAAGGAAATCCCGCTCATCAAAGATACTCAGGTAAACTTTTGTAATTCCTTGTACGATAATTCAATCAATTTGCTCTATTCCGGATATTTACCTACTTCTTTTCTTGACATTATAAACACAGATACAAGTATTTGGAATATAAAAAATAAACTGGATGTCGTTTTAGAAAACACAGCTAATCTTCCGTACAACTTAAATTTACAGCTACCTAAAAATGAATTTGTAACATACTACGATTTATTTTTTTACAATCCATATTCAAATGAACTAATCAATGTGCTTGACTACTGCAGTGGTGACGATAGTTGCACCACGACTGCGTCAGACTATTTTACGCTTTCAAGCATTTTAGAGGATTACAACAATATTCCGTTTAATGACAAAATTTACTCAGACGCAGTTAATAGAGTCTTAGAGATTTACCCTCAAGATGATTTGGAGCTCGTATTCTCCGTCGCAATTATGGACACCTCGCACATTGATTTTTTTGAATATATTTCAGATGACTACTTCTCAGAAAACTTAAAAGCAAATTATTATGTGGCTTCTAACCAGACAATCGCTCTAGTCCAGTCGGCAATGCAGATAAGTGAACTGGAGTTTTTCGGAAAGCTAGGTTTAATATTTGTAGGGATCGCTGCCATATTGATGCTTTTCAATGCTTTTCTCGTCAATTTGATCAAGAAAAAGCAGTATGAAGTTTTACGGGATTACGGATTCTCTTTTAAGGATGCAAAAGTGTTCTTGAGAAGAGTATATAATCTTCGAATCCCGTTAGTAGTATTATTGTTTCTCTTCGTAGTTAATGTAATTGTTGCCGTTAAGGTAGGAAAACAAGGTCTTATATTTTCTTATCTGCCTTCTATTTTACTAACAATACTTTTACCATCTTTAACTCAACTCGAGTATTGCGTGTCCACCTTCTGCAACAAGAAGCTCTTTATGTTCGGAGGAGTTTTCGATGATTTATAACTTGAGTATCAAAAACAAGTATATTGATTTCCAGAATATACACTTAGATTTTAGCAGATATGGGGTATACTTTCTTTCTGGCCCGAATGGTGTTGGCAAAAGTACGATAATGAAGCAGTTGGTATTCGGTGAAAATGAATGCTTCTGCAATACATCAAGTCAGAAAGGCGCTTACGAAACATCACGGCAGGATTTAATTACATATATTGAGCAGGATCCCATTCCTGACGGAAATTCTATAAAAAATTTTATATACAAAGGAAAACCCTCGGTAGATGTGGACATATTGGATAAACTCATCAAGCTTTTCTCTTTAGAAAAGATAGATCTTCACAAATCTGTATCAACGCTAAGTGGTGGGGAATTTTGTAAGTTCAATATTATCGCTGGATTGCTAAAAAAGACCCCGTATATTTTTATGGACGAACCAACGAACAACTTTGATAATGAAGCCGTTCGAGAACTTATAGAAGTCATAAAATCCCTTTTTAATAATAGAACTTTTATTATTATAAGTCATGATCCACGTCTTCTTTTCGATGAAGCAGTTACTATCGAAGTAACCCCAGGAAAGGTCTCACAACTCTCTACAAATACGGCACCTCTAAACACACTCCCGCCGTCAAAAAACGCAATTCCAAAAGCCAGATTACTTTTTCAACATCTATGTCGTCCTATCGTTGCAACAAGTGCAGTCTTTTTTCTGATCGCATTTATTTTTTCATTTCTTTTAAACCATGTGCTGTATATAAGTTTGCACAATTTTGAATCTTTGCCAAATACGCATGACTATATTGTAACCTATAAGGTAGATCAGGTTTATTCAACATTAAACGAAACATATGCAGAAGCTGCGGATCTTGAGATTGCAGATTCCGCTAAAAACCGAATGATTCTTTTCGATGACATCCCTGACATTGCGTCGCTACCTTCAGTAGAAAGAGTCATCTATTCAGATGAGCCTTATCTATATGAAATTGCAGACAATATAAGAGACGATACCTCTTCTCTAAACATCATATCGTTCCCTCAAGATTGTATTATCGACTTTGGAAATGTGATATCTTTTAACATTGATCCTCGGGTTCTTTATGAAGGAAGGTTGCCGAATGATGGTGCTAACGAAGTAGCCTTGTCAGAAGATATTTTAAAAAGCAACTTTGGTTTTAGTAGTTATACAGAGGCAATTAATCAGAAAATCGATATTGCAGGAAAACAGTATACAGTAGTTGGATGTACCTATTACAATATCTGTATCGTTTCTTATGAGCAGGGCAACTATTTCGGTTATGTAGAATATGATGCAGAAAACTATGAGGAATCGGTAAGCCGAATTGAAAAAGACCTCGCCGAAATAGACGCAACAATAAAAAATGCTCCTTTAAATTTGATCATTCAAACAAAACAAGGAGCTGAGAAATCTGTACTCAATCAATTAATGAGTGATTATGCCGCTGAAAATTACACATCATTTGAATATGTGTCTACATTTGTAGATGCCGTAAATTCCAAAGCTGAAATCATAACGATAATCTGGAACGTTGCATACATTTTGGTTTTGTCTTTAATTGTAGTATTGGTATTTAGAAAGTCTGCTGTTCTTTTCAACAACGAGTTACATATGCTTGAAATATATTATATCAATCGCCAAACTCCTAGACATGTCTTTATTGCAGCACGCATTTTGCAAATGTTAATTGTGGCAATAATAGGAATTTTGGGGGCAAAGCTCTTTGTAAAAAGCTTTAGCAGCATCTGGTTCTGGAGTATAATTGATTATATCGTAATTTCCGTTCCATTCTTTTTCTTTTATAGGAAAAGTTATAAAAAAAGCAGAAAAAGAGCACAACAACACTTCACTTAAGAAACGGGGGATCCATGGGATTGAAACTCATTTTTTATGTCTATCTCTCATGGGCAGTAAATGTTCTGGTCCACGAAGTTGCTCATTATCTTGTTGCACGTATATTGCACTTTGATATTTTAGGTATTGAAATTGGCGCAAAACTTATGTCTACAAGTTTTGGAAAGCTTCGAATATCGCCAATTCTTCACAAAGGAAGCACGATAGTGAATGCAACCTTTAAGTCGAGATTTTCCGCAGCTTTTTTTTATTTGAGTGGTGCCATCGGTAATTTGCTCATTCTTTTCGTTGCCACATGTACCACTTCCAGCTCCTTTAGAATTACATTACAGATAATAGCTGTTATGCATATTCTAAGTTCTTTAATCCCATTACCCGGAAGTGATTTATCGAATCTAATCAAGGTAATTAAATCAAATACTTAAGCAATCCTCTGGTTAGTCAAAAAATATACGCTAAAGCGATGACAAAACACATGAGAAGTAGGTGAAGCAAGTGACCAGTACCACATTAAAGATTTTGGCGTTTTTCTGTATGCTTATCGACCACATCGGTGTATTTATACCTGGTTCTCCAATTTGGTTCCGTTGGATTGGTCGTTTGGCACAACCTATTTTTCTTTATTGTTTGTTATGGAGTATCAGGCTAACAAAACATCGTGTACGATTTTTGTTACGCCTATATCTTGCTGGCGTTTCAATGGGGATAGTAAGTTTTTTTTGTAACAATCTGTTTAATCCATCGGTCCCCATCGAAACAAACATATTCACTTCGTTTTTTGTGATTAGCCTCGTAATAATAGCTACAGAGCCATTACAAAACATCAAGATTTCCAAGTTCCATTTCAATCAGATACAGCTGATTTCCACATTGATAATAGCCACTGGAATTCTCACATCAAAAATATCAGAATTATTTGACGAAAATACATTCAATTATTTCAAGCCGCTATTAACTTCACTTTTTCCAAGTGTTATCAATTGTGAAGTCGGGGTATATTATATTGCTTTAGCAGTTTTGATGTACTTTTGGTTGGATTCTCCCGTAAAGCTATACATTGTTTTTGGTATATACTTCCTTCTGCCAGCGATAGTGTTACTGTTGCTCAACTTTCAATATGCAACACTCCTAACCAATCAGTTTCAGTGGATGGCTGTATTCTCCATACCATTCTTCATGTGTTACAACAAACAGCGAGGACATAATATCAAGTTTTTATTCTATTTCGGATACATAATCCATCTCCCTCTTCTTTGTTTAATTGGAAATGCTATTTCGACATGATGCTCTCAATACAAAAATAAATCTTTATAGCGGAAAGGAGAGTTTTCCTTTGAAACAGTACAAAATAATTGAATGCAAAAAAGGTGATGCTGAGAAAATCATGAATGATATGGCTGTGCATGGCTGGGAGGTTGTGAGCCTTACGTATTGGAATATGTGGCGGGTATCATTACTAATAACATTCAGAAAAGAAGCCAATTGAGTTAAACCAACTTATCAACACACATTACAATATTGGGTAAAACTAAAATTATTTCATCTGACATGCAGCAGCATAAGACTATGTCCTGTAACACTAATCAGAACCGGCGGCTTTGAGAAATCAAGATCAATATGAATATATCAACCGCCGTTTATCTCCGTGAATTTGGACATCATCATTTTTATATTTCGCAAACAGAACTCAAACATCCAGCCAACAAAGCTGATGTATCATACAGTCATCCGATGAGGAAAAATACATGGAGGTCTTTCAAATGTCTAAGAAAAATTTTGTTTCTCTGATCCTTGGTACGGTTGGTGGTACCGTGAATACGAAGGTGGGCGAGATCGTGGGCGAGATCGCCGGCGAGGTGGGCATGACGCCGGCCGGCTGGAATGGCGGCATCTTCAACATGATCCACGGCCTCTCTGAAACGGTCATCGTCCCCATCGCCGGCATCCGTCTTTTCCGGGTTGCAGATATAGTCAATGGCAGCTTTCAGCGTTGACTTGATAGGATGCGTCTTTGTAACTGCCATATCTCGTCCAGCCTCTCCTGTATCTCCCGCATATCCGCTTTGTACGCGCTCCCTCCGGCGTTGACACGCTTGGCGATCTGGTTGATGTTCCGGCCGATGGCGGACAGGGCGGCGTTCATCCGCCTGATATCCGTGGTGTCAAGCTGGATGATATACCCGTCTATCGCCAACTTCCGAAGATATGCGCCGTACCGCCGTGTGGGGAACTGCGCCATCTTTTCATCTATGAGCCGTTTTTCCTCCTCCGTCACATAGAACTTCATCTGAATACTATGACGCTGTGCTGTGGGCGGTAGAAAACGGCATCACCAAGGGCACCAGCGACACCACGTTCAGCCCCAACATGACCTGCACCCGCGCCAAGATTGTCGCGTTCCTGTGGTGTTCCAAGAAGTCCCCGGCAGCGGGTACGGCCAATCCCTTTGCCGATGTGAAGTCCACCGCCTACTATGCTGATGCGGTACTGTGGGCAGTCAAGGAGAACATCACCAAGGGAACCACCAGCACGACATTCAGCTCCAATGCGGATTGCACCAGAGCGCAGATCGTGACCTTCCTCTGGCGCTGCAAGAAGTGACCGGCTGACATACGGCTAAACATCAAAGCCGCTGGCATGACCCCATAAGCGAACATCGGACAGCGCAGCGGACGGGCATCTCGCCCCAAAGCTGCGCTGTTCTCTTTTCGCTACAAGAAACAAAGCTATGACATTTTGAACTGCGCTGCTATCCCAGCGCGGCAAGGAGACAGCATTATGAAAAGAATCACAAGAACCATTCGTCCGATCATCTGCATGGCCGTCCTTCTCTTGGCCATGACCACGGCAGTCATGGGCTGCTATCAGAAAGACCGCGATCCCATTGAAGATCCCACCGGCACCTCCGAAGTGGAGGCGCCCCCTATCCCCACCGTCAACCGGCAGGCGGAGCTTGCCGACGCCAAAAGCAAGAATCCCGACGCTGTGGCGTGGCTGCATATCCCCGGCGCGGAGGTGGACGACCCTGTGATGCAGGCGGAGGACAACGGCTATTACCTAAAGCTGGATGAAAACGGTGAGTACGCCATATGGGGCTGTTATTATGCCCACTGTGAAAACAAAATCGGCGGCAGGGATAAGCTGGACAAAAACACCACCATTTTCGGTCACTCCGCCAGCAACTGCGACCCGGACGGTGTGCGGTTCACCAAGCTCTACCGTTATATGGACGCAGACTTTGTAAAGGAGCATCCGTATATCTATCTCTCTGTGGATGGTGAGGACATGATCTTTCAGATCACCGCACTGTTCGTCACGGATATTGGTTTTGACTATATTGCGCCTGATCCCACGGGAGATGATCTGACCAGCTTCTTTGAGACGATTGCGCGGAAAAACTGGCTTGACTTTGATGGCGTGACCTTCTCCGAGGAAGATACTGTTCTGACCCTCTCCACCTGCTGCCGGAAGTATGACAAGGCCAACAGCGGCAATCAGCGGCTGGTGGTCATGGCAAAGCTGCTGCCGGAGGGCGCAACCGCACAGGAGTTCAGCGTATCCCTTGTGGATAGTCCTGAAATGCCCTAAAAGAAATCAGAATACGACGATAACAGGACACCCATCCTTGCGGTACTGAAAAGCAGCGTATGGTATAGGGAAAACGGTGGCTGCTCTGTACGGGGCGGCCGTTGTTTTTGCTGTCCCAACATTTTTCAGATGAAAGGGACCTATGCCCTCCGACAGCCGCCGACAATTACCATACTGAACCATCGAGTAGGAGGCGGTGATTAACCGCCGTCCTCTCACAGCACCGTACATACCGTTCGGTATACGGCGCTTTGCCAAGCTTTCGCACACCACCATCTGGTTTGGGAATCGTGGCTCGTCTTACTGGAGACGGAGTATACTTTCCACGATAAATGCGGTCGGTTATCTC
>OHLE01000558.1_pt1 | contig 21350 bp, 21 predicted proteins | sample 1568971 | NCBI WGS metagenome assembly OHLE01 (sample SAMEA3879556, study PRJEB24766) | human gut metagenome | biome: human-associated habitat; feature: feces | place: USA | collected 1985/1987
CAGATTGCCTGCCTCGTCAAGTGCAAAACACTTCTTATACTCACTTCCACCGACGGTATCTATCTCAATCCCGACGACAGTTCCTCGCTTGTCGAGCGCGTGTCGGGCAAGGACGTTTACGAACTGATTGCCAACGTCGAGGAACTGCAGTCCCATTGCCGCGGCACTTCACGCAAGGGTTCCGCGGGTGCGTGGGCAAAACTCGAATACGTCAAGGAGCCCTTGCAAAACGGCACAACCGTCATAATCGCTAGCAGCCGACATTCGATAAAAAACATTCTCGACGGCACGGTAAAAGCCACCAGAATCGGGCTGTGACACAAAGGAATACAAACCAGCCTGGTCGACAAAATCCCTGTTTCAAATAGCAAAAAAGACGCGTTAAACGCGTCTTTTTGTTAATTTGCGATTGAGTGCAGACCGTTCCGCGGTCAGTCGTCCGCCATTTCTCCGCGTATGCGTTTCATTGTCTCGAGCGAGAACTCCATACTCTTGAGCGGGGAGGGCGAGACGTCCAGTTCGGCTACTGCGTACCGCGCTCCGATTGCCTCGCACTCTTTCGTCACCGCGGCAAAATCGATGTCGCCCTTGCCCACCGCGCGGAAAATCGGCAATCCGAAAATTCTTCCGTAATCCTTGAAATGCACGGTTTCCACCCTGCCGTTCAACCTTGCCAGATACTCCGAAATGTCGCAACCCGCCGCCTTAATCCAGAACGTATCGGGTATAAACTTCACGGCGGTATCCGTCTCGGAGATAAGTATGTCGTAGGGTCTGCCCCCGTCCGTCGGCTTGAACTCGAATCCGTGATTGTGGTAGGCGACGCTCATTCCGTACTGCCGCAGTTTTTCGGAAGTTACGTTGAGGAAGTCCGCAAAACGCCTTACGTCGTCCGCCCTGCCCGTCCTGTACTCCTTGGGCATCATTCCGATTCCTATGCTTCGGCAACCGAACTGCAGGTGTTCCTCGGCAAGCCGCGCAAGGTCGTCCTTTATTCTCGCAACAGGCGAATGGGTTACGCACACGGGCAAGCCGTATTCGGCGGAAACCGCGGCAATCTGCCCGCTGTTCACGGCGAGATTACCTCCCGCCGCCGACAGTTGCACCACCTCCGCGCCCATATCTCTGACTGCGGCAAACACACGACGGTAACCCGCCTCATCCTTGAGATATCTGCGGAGTGAAAAGAGTTGCGCGCCTATTTTCATAATCACCTCGCGACGGGCTGCGCCCGTCCCTTCCGTACGTGCAAGCGCCGAACGGTTATTTCTTGCTGCTCGCCTTTTCTTCCTCTTTGCGTTTTTCCAGTTCGGCTATGAACTGCTCTTCGTCGAGAGGAAGTCTGACCTCTTTTCCCGTCCAGCCCGCGAGGTGTATCGCGTTGGAGAACGTCAGTCCGGTTATGCCCTCTCTGCCCGGTGCGATGAACTTGTCCGTCTTGCCGAGGAGATAATCGGTGTAGTTGCGAATTATACCGAGGTGTTGGAAAGGACGTTTGAAAATCGCCAGATACTCGCCTATGCCGCGATAGACGTGTTTCCTGGTCTTGGGCTTGCCCATAAAGACTTCGTTCACGCGGCTGAATTCGGGTTCGGGCGTCTTGTTCTCGGTGAAAACGAGTTTGCCGTTCTCGATAACGATTTTGCCGCCGTCACCCGTGATTTCGAGACGGTTGGTGCCGGGGGCGTCGTGCGTGGAAGTGATGAATACTCCCGTGGCGCCGTTCTTGAACTTGCAGTACGCCGTGACGTCGTTCTCCACGTTGATGTCGCGTCCTCTGGTTGCAAGAGTCGCGGTGACGGATTCGGGAAGCCCCGCAAGCCACGTGAAAAGGTCGAGTTGGTGAGGGCACTGATTGAGCAACACGCCGCCGCCCTCTCCCCACCAGGTGCCTCTCCAGCCACCCTGAGCGTAATAGGCGCGCGGGCGGTACCAGTTGGTGATAATCCACACTATGCGCTTGAGTTCGCCCAGTTTGCCGCTTTCGATGATTTCCTTGGCTTTTATGTATTTGGGGTTGGTGCGCTGATTGAACATCATTCCGAACAGCAGGTCGGGATGTTTGTCCGCCTCGGCGTTCATCTCGCGCACCTGCTTGGTGTAAACGCCCGCCGGCTTATCGCACAACACGTTGAGCCCCGCCTTGAACGCGGCGCAGGCTATTTCGGGATGGAAATAATGCGGCGTGACCACCATTGCCACGTCGATGAGCCCCGAAGCAAACATTTCGTTGTAATCGGAAAACACCTTGACGCCCTTGAGATTTTTCTCGGCGTACGCTCTCCTGTCCTCGGAAATGTCACACACGGCGGTGAGTTCCGCCCCGGGCAGAAGAAACCCGAGTTTGGTAAACATCTTGGTGTAGAAGGTGCCTTGCTTGCCGATTCCGACGATACCGTATCTGACTTTTTTCATTGTTACCCCCGTTTTTCGAGTATTTTGTTTTCGTTTTATCGCGAAGCGCTCATTTCTCCGCCTTCGCTCTTTCTTCCGCCCTCTTCAGGGCGAGAGTTTCGTCGTAAATTTTTTCGGGAACGGGAACGGATTGCCGCGCTCCGCTCCACCCCGAAAGGTACATAGCATTTATAAGTTCCACAGCGGCAAGACCGTCGCTCACGGGCGAAATCAGTTTCTCGCCGCGCAGTATCGCTCCCGCGAAATTGCGGACAATGTTGAGTTGCTGTCCGCCGCGCAGGAATCCCACACCGAAACCGACGACGTGAGAATACCGCTTTACCCTGCGGGTCACGAAACCGTAGCCCGATTTGGTCTCTGCGTTGACCTGCTGCTCGCTCTTGGGGTATGTGTAAACCTTCATTCGCAGTCCGTCAACGACGATACGCCCCTTGGTGCAGGCGATTTCCAGCCTGTTTATACCGCGCAGTTCGTGCGTGCTCGCCGCAAACGAAAGATACACTCCGTCTCCGTAATCGAACAATGCCGTGACGTCGTTCTCCGTCGTTATATCGCGATTTTTCGTGCACATTCTGACGTCGACCGCCTCGGGCGCACCGAGAATCCAGCCTATGAGGTCCAACTGATGTATGCACTGGTTGATGAGCGTTCCGCCCCCTTCTCCGTCCAACGTCGCGCGCCAGCCGCCCTGGTCGTAATACGCCTGTGAACGGTACCAGTCGGTGATGATGTAACTCGCCCGTTGCACGTCTCCTAACGCACCGCCGCGGACCAGTTCCCGCGCCCTGACGTAAAGAGGATTGGTGCGCTGATTGAACATCACCGCAACGGTAAGTTCGGGACGGGCTTCCGCCGCCGCGATTACTCTCTTCGCTTCCGAAGCGGTGACCGCAAGCGGTTTCTCCACAAGAGTGTGCAATCCGGCGTTTATGCAGGCTACCGCTATGTCGGGGTGCGCGTAATGCGGAGTGGCGACTATGACCGCGTCGACCTTGCCCACGGCAATCAGTTTGTCCACGCTGTCGAATCTCTCCGCTTTGGGGAACCGATTTGCCGCATATTGCAGCACGGCGGGGTCGGTGTCGCACACGGCGGCAAGCCGCGCGCCGCGCACCTTGCCGACGTAAAGGTTGCGCGCGTGAATGCGCCCCATTCTTCCCACACCTATCACAGCAACTCTCAACATTTTGCCTCCGAGACGACGGGGGAAACCCGCCTCATTTCTTTTCTATTTTGTTGAGTTCCTCATTGACGTTGTAAAGATACTCCGCAGGCACACCGCCCGCTTTCGCGGCGATACTCTCCACGGTCATACCGCTTACCAGACGGAGCAGACCTTTGCTCAGTTTGAACGGAAGTTCTTTGCCGCGCGCTTTCATTTCCTCGATGGCCTTTTCCGCGAGGCGCATTATCAGCGCTTCGCCTTCCTCCGTGGCGATTATGTCGCCTATCTTGTCTTTGACGGAAAACCTGCCTTCGGGATATTCGAATTCGTAGCGCACGCCGTCTTTCTCGAACCAGTTGACGACCTCGGTACTCTCGGGCGGAAGCGAATAGTCCTTGCACGGTTTAAGCACACGTACGAATTCCGCGCTGTCACGACAATCGCCCGCTACTGCCTCCACTCTCGTGGCGCCGACAAGACGGAGCGGCACGTCGAATTCGAACACGCGCCTGCCCTCGGATTCGGCAAGTTTTTTGCCGTTCACGAACAGAGCCACTTTCTTCTGATTGGAATAAACCTTAACTTTAATGTTCTTTTCGGCACGTTTAACATATCGTTTCGACGTTATATGCACAAACGGTTCGTCCGACCAGGCGGCCTTGTAGAGGTAGAAAGAATCCTTTTTCGTCTTGCGGTCGTAGGTGACGAGACCTTTGTTGTTGCGCCCGCTGACGCCACCCTCGTTCCTGCCGTCCACGGCGAAATCGAACATATTCCACAAATGCGTCGCCCACAGATAAGGACGCTCTTCTATAATTCTGAGCAGGTTCTCGTGATAGTACGCCTGATACTCTTCGGAATAGTCGCCCTGCTTCGGGTCGGCGGAATGAAGCGTAAGCACCGCCTCGCACCCGTACTCGGAAATACCGACGGAGCGGTCGGGATACTTCGCGCGGAAATCGTCAAACCACTTGGCGTTGTCATCGACCGTGCCCATATACCAGCCGAAATAATGGTTGTAGGACATCGTGTCGGTTATCCCCGTCAATTCGGACGCGGGGTCCAGCATAGTGACGTTGGCAACCGTCGTCAGACGCGTGGGGTCGAGGCTGTGGGCAATATCGTTCAACCTCTTATGCAACGCGATTATTTCGGGTTTTTCGCCGCCTATGGTTATCTCGTTGCTGAGTCCCCACACCGCAATGCTCGGGTGGTTGAAATTCTGCACCACCAGTTCCCTGAGTTGACTTTCGGCGTTTGCGTCGCCGTTTTCCAGGTGCGCCGAAATGTAGGGTATCTCCGCCCACACGACTATGCCGAGTCGGTCGCACAGGGAATAGAACCTCTCGTCCTGCTGATAGTGAGCGAGGCGCACGGTGTTTGCGCCCACTTCGTAAATGAGAGCGGCGTCTTCCTCGTGCTCTTTCATCGAAATCGCCCAACCCTTGTCCTGCCTGTCCTGATGACGGCAGACTCCGCGGAGAGGATATCTCTTTCCGTTGAGCATAAACCCGTCCTTGTCGACGGCAACGGTTCTTATGCCGAATTCCGTTACCCTTTCGTCAAGCACCTCGCCGTCTTTGACGAGAGACACGACCGCCGTGTACAATGCGGGGTTCTTTCTGCCCTCCCAGAGGTGAGCCTCGGGAAGGGTGAACGAAACCTGGCATTTCTCCGCCGCGGCAACTTCCCGCGCGGCAATTTCCTTGCCCGCAAAACACAGTCGCACGAGCACTTTCTGCCCGTCCGCGGGACTGGTGACAAACGCCCGCACGTCTACGTTCGCCGAACCGTCGCCCTGCGGCACGGATACGATTGCAACCCCGCTGCCGCCGAAATAGTCCAGGTCGAATCTGCTTTCGCCCGCCTCGATGAGATATACGTCGCGGTATATACCGCCGAAGAAAGTGAAATCCGCACTCTGAGGATAGACGTAATCGTTGGGGGAATTGTCCGCAACCACCGCGATTTCGTTCTCGCCGTCCGCAAGCGCTTCCGTGACGTTGACGCGGAAAGTGCCGAAACCGCCCTCGTGTCTTGCAACCTTGGAACCGTTGACGTACACCTCGGCAATGCTGTTGACGCCCTTGAACTCAAGGTAGTACACCCTGCCCGCCGTCTTTTGCACGGCAATTTTCCTGACATAAAGACAGGCGCAACGCAGATAATCGCCGCCGCCGTCCTGTCCGTCGAGGTTGTTCCACGTATGCGGAAGGTTCACGCTCTCGCAGACTGCGCCCGCTGCCTTGGCGGGCGAATCCACGCCCTTGAAAAAAGCCCAACCGTCATTGAAAAGAGTTTTTTTCATATCGACTCCTCTCGCCGCCTTCGGTCGCCCGCAGGCGGAATCGGCGGATTATCTTTGCACCCTGCCGCTGGCGTCGCCGCCCGCAAGACGCTTGACCTCTTCCGCCGTCACTCTGTTGAAGTCGCCTTCGACCGTATGTTTGAGCGCACTCGCCGCCACCGCGAATTCGAGCGCGTCCTTATCCTCCATTCCTTCTCCCAGCGCGTAAATAAGCCCTGCGGAGAAACTGTCGCCGCCGCCCACCCTGTCGACAATGTGCACGGGATAACTGCGGGAATAGAAGGCGGCGCCGTCCGAGTATATCATCGCGCCCCAGTTGTTGTCCGAAGCGGATATGCTTTCACGAAGCGTGCAGGCGACTTTCTCGAAACCGAATTTTTCGGTGAGACGCGCCGCAACCTGCTCGTAGCCCGCTTTGTTGAGTTTGCCGCCCGTCACGTTGTTGCCGTCGGGCTTGATTCCGAACACCTTTTCGGCGTCTTCCTCGTTGCCGATACACACGTCGACGTAAGGCATAAGCGCCGTCATAACCTCACAGGCACGGGCGGGGCTCCAAAGGTTCTTTCTGTAGTTGAGGTCGCACGACACGGTGACGCGGGCACGTTTTGCCGCCTGCACGGCGTCGAGGGTTATCTCCGCCGCACTCTCGGAAAGGGCGGGGGTTATGCCGGAGAAATGGAACCAGTCCGCCCCGTCAAATACTGCGTCCCAGTCGAAATCGCCGCGCGCGGCTTCCGAAATCGCCGAATGCGCCCTGTCGTAAATAACCTTGGACGGACGCACGGACGCGCCTTTTTCCAGATAATAAATGCCCATTCTGCCGCCGCCGCGCACTATACCCGTCACATCTACGCCGAGCCCGCGCAATTCTCTTACGCAAGCCTCGGCTATATCGTTGGCGGGAAGTTTGGTGACGAACGCCGCGTCCGCGCCGAATCCTGCAAGAGACACGGCGACGTTGGCTTCGCCGCCGCCGAAAGTGGCCTGAAAACGGGGTTCCTGCAAAAAACGCAGATAGCCCTCGGGGGCAAGTCTCAGCATTATTTCACCGAAAGTTACGACTCTCATTTGTTTTCCTCCGCGATTTCGACCGCAAGTCTCGACAGCCTTTCTATACCGTCGATACCTTCCTTGAACATAAAACTTCCGCCCACCGCCGCAACGCAGGGAAGGGCGAGGAACTCCGCAAGATTCTTTTCGTCAACCCCGCCCGTGGGCACGAACCGAAGGTCGGGGAAAGCCGCGGACAACGCCTTTAGTGCTTTCACGCCGCCGTACACGCCGGCGGGGAAAAACTTGAGCACGGTCAGCCCGCAAGCCTTCGCCGCCATAATTTCCGTGGGCGTGACCACACCGGCAAGGTAAGGCAGACCGTATTTCGCGCACACTTCGGCAACCGCGGGGGAAAAACCCGGCGACACTATGAATTTCGCGCCTGCCTCATACGCTTTTTCGCATTGTGCGGCGTCCGTGACGGTGCCCGCTCCTATGAGCATATCGGGAAATTCCCTCACCGCGAGCGCAATGGCTTCGGCGGCGCATTCCGTGCGGAAAGTTATTTCCGCCGCGTTTATCCCGCCCCGCTTCAGGGCTGACAGGGTGGGGACGGTATCCTCGGTCTTCTTGAGCACCACGACGGGCACTACCCTGTTGCTTTCGAGAAAAGAGTAATCCATATCTTCCTCCGTCCGCGCTCAGACTCCGCTGTATGCGTTGAAACCGCCGTCAATGGGCACCACAACACCCGTGATGAACGAGGCTTCCTCGTCGTTGAGCAGCAGTTTGACCGCACCCATAATCTCGGACACTTCGCCGAAACGCCCCATTGGCGTGGCGCGGAGAATCTTGTCCGTGCGCGCGGTGGGAGCGCCGTCCTTGTCGAAGAGAAGCGCGCGGTTCTGATTCGTCACGAAAAATCCGGGGGCAATCGCGTTGACGCGTATTCCTGCGGGCGCGAAATGCACGGCGAGCCATTCGGTGAAATTGCTTATGCCCGCTTTCGCCGCGCTGTAAGCGGGAATCTTGGTGAGCGGAGTGTAGGCGTTCATAGAGGATATGTTGAGCACGGAACACCCTTTTCGCCCGACCATTTTTTCCACGAAAACCTGCGTGGGCAGGAACGTGCCGATAAAATTCAGTTCAAAAACGAATCTTACGCCGCCGTCCTCAAGGGCAAAGAAATCCTTGCCAACCTTGACGTCGGGCAGACAGAATTCGTTGTCGGTGGTGGCGCGGGGATTGTTGCCGCCCGCTCCGTTGACGAGAATGTCGCACAGCCCGAAATCCTTTTCCACGGCGTCGCGCACGGCAAGCAGACTTGACTTGTCGAGCACGTTGCATTTGTACGCTTTGGCTTTGCCGCCCGCAGAGTTTATGTCCGCCGCCACTGCCGCCGCCGCTTCCTCGTTGAGGTCGAGAAGCGCAAGATTGGCGCCCGACGAAGCGAGTTCGCGCGCTATTGCCCCGCAAATCACGCCGCCCGCTCCCGTTATTACCACGGTCTTGCCGCCGAGTTCGATTTGGAATTTCTTGCCCATAAAATTTCTCCTTTACGTTTACGTTGTCGCCGTCGCCGGTCGTTTGCGACCGCTATCCGTGCTCCGCCGTCATTCGGTGCGTTGCTTGACGCGCCGAAAAGTCTCCCACACGCCGTTTATGTAACTTGCTCCGAGCGCACGGTCGAAAAGCCCGTATCCCGGTTTGCCCGTCTCGCCCCATATCATTCTGCCGTGGTCGGGGCGCACATAGCCGTCGTAATCGCAATCGCTGAGCGCCTCGATTATGCCGAGAATGTCGAGAGAACCGCAACTCTGGTCGTGCGCCGTTTCCTCGAAACCGCCCTCAACCAGCCTGATGTTGCGTATATGCATAAAGTGTATCCTGCCCATTGCCGCATATTTCCTCACGAGCGCGACAACGTCGTTCTTGCCGTCGGCACCCAACGAGCCCGTGCACAGGGTAAGCCCGTTGTAGGGGCTGTCGACCAGTTTAAGGAAACGGTCGATGTTCTTCTCGCAGGTGATTATGCGCGGCAGTCCGAAAATGCCCCACGGCGGGTCGTCGGGGTGTATCGCCATTCTGACGTCGCACTCCTCCGCCACGGGTATTATCCGCGAGAGGAAATAACCGAGATTTTCAAACAATTTTTCCTCATCGACGGCTTTATACTGCTCAAACAGATTCTTCAAATCCTCTTTGCGATAACTGCTGTCCCAGCCCGGCAAGGAAAGTTCCCCGTTGAGGGGGTCCATTTTCGCCAGTTGGTCGGCATAATACACGAGGCTGTTGGAGCCGTCCTCCGCAACCTTGTCCAGTTGCGTGCGCGTCCAGTCGAACACGGGCATAAAGTTGTAGCAGATGCATTTCACGCCCGCCTTGCCGAGGCGTCTGATATTCTCTATGTACGCGTCAATGTATCTGTCGCGGGTGGGAAGACCGAGTTTGATGTCCTCGTGCACGGGCACGCTCTCGATAACTTCCATTTTCAGCCCGTGAGATTCGGCGGCGTTTTTGAGCGCGAGAATACTCTCCTCGCTCCACACCTCGCCGACGGGCACGTCGTACACCGCCGTAACGACGCTGTACATATTGGGAATCTGCCTGATGTAGTCGAGGGGAATTCTGTCGCCCTCGCCGTACCAGCGGAAAGTCATTTTCATCTGGCGTTACCTCCTGCCGCAAAGAATTTTTCGGCGTTTAAATAACAAATGTTGCGCGCGATTCCGACAAGGGTTTCGTCTGCGGGGCACTCGCCTGCTTCCGCCCACTCGCCGAGCACGGAACACAGTATTCTCCTGAAATAGTCGTGACGGGCATACGAAACGAAACTGCGGGAATCGGTGAGCATACCGTTGAAATACCCGAGTCCGCCCGTGGACGCGAATATTTTGAGTTGTTCCCTTATTCCGTCGCGGTGGTCCATAAACCACCACGCGGCGCCCAGTTGAAGTTTGCCGCGGCTCTCTCCCGCGAAATTGCCGAGCATAGTGGCGAGAGGATAATACGACGGAGCGTTGAGGGTATATACAATCGTGCGCGGCATACCGCCCTCTCTCTCCACGGCGTCGAACAGCCTGCCTGCCGCCTCGATGTCGAGCGCGTCGCCCACGCTGTCGATACCGCAGTCCGCCCCTATAGCCTCGAACCGCCTGCCGTTCTGATTGCGGAGAACGCCCGTGTGTATCTGCATAACGACGTCGCGCTCGCGGAAAAGTTTTGCAAGTTCCTTGGTGACTGCAAAGGAATATTCGGCGCATTCCCGCTCGTCGGGAACCTTGCCGACAAGACGCTTGGCAAGGGCCCTTTCCGCGGCGGCAACGTCTCCCGTGCCCGCAAAGTTCTTGAAAGAAAGGTCCGCGGCGGGCGCGCCGTGCGCAACGAAATAATCGAGTCTGTCGGCAAGCGCCGCGATTACGTCGGAGAGCGTTGCGATATTTCTGCCACAGACTTTGCCGAGCGCGGAAAGGTATTCGGCAAAGCCGTCCTTTTCGATGTTTATCGCTTTGTCAGGGCGGAAACAGGGAAGCACGGCAAAAGGCAGGTTCTCCCCCGCCAGTTTTTCGTGGAAAGAAAGGTTGTCGGCGGGGTCGTCGGTGGTGACCACCGCTTTGACTCCCGAGCCTTCAATGAGACGCCGCGCCGAAAAAGAGCCGTCCGCCATCGCGCGTTCGGTTTCGCTCCATATTTCGTCGGCGGTTGCGGGCGAAAGGGGCTTGACTATTCCGAAATATTTTTTCAGTTCCAGATGTGCCCAATGATAAACGGGATTGCCCACGAATTCGGGCAACGCGGCGGCAAACGCGTCGAACTTTTCGCGCGCGGGGGCGTCGCCCGTCACCAGTCTTTCGGGCACGCCGGCCTGCCTCATCACGCGCCACTTGTAGTGGTCGGCGGCAAGCCAAAGTTCCGTAAGGTTGAAAAACTTGCGGTCGGAATATATTTCCTCGGGCACGAGATGACAATGATAGTCGAAAATCGGAAGGTCCCTGACGGCGGAATAAAGCCTTTCCGCAGTCGGGTTCGTGATGAGATAACCGTCGGACATAAAAGCGTTCATAATCCCCTCTTGCGAATAATTTTACACCTCAGTTTTTTGCAAGTAAATTGCCGTTTTTGACAAAATACTTGCAAAAATTGACTTATTGTTCTAACATATTGAGTATAATAAACCTGTGCGTGCACGGAGGAGTGCGTATGCGCGAGGCGGGCGCCGTCTCAAAATGGAGTTCGTCGCAGTTGATGACGAACCGCAATTACGAGATAAACTACTACAGCGACAAGGATTTTTCCTCCGTCAGTTTGCACAGCCACGATTTTTTCGAACTTTATTTCTTCATCGCGGGAGACGCAAGTTACATCATCGAAAACGGGCACTACCGCCTGCGCACGGGCGATATTCTGCTCATTTCGCCCGATAATCTGCACCAACTCGACATCGACGACAGCCGCGCGACTTACGAACGCATAGTGCTGTGGCTCAACCCCCGATACGTAAAACGCCTCTCCACATCGGCAACGGACCTTGCCGAATGCTTCGCCGCCTGCGCGCGCCGCAAGGACTTTCTGCTCCGCGACAAAGAGGTCTCCGCACGCGTGGAGGCTCAACTCTTCGACCTTTACGACAAACAATCGCGGCTGGAATACGGCGACGACGTGGAGTGTGAAATAATAATACGCGAGGTACTTCTCACCCTCGCGCGGCGTCTTCGCGGCGCTATCGGAGAGGACGGCGAGCCGCGCGAGCGCGCCAATTCCAACGTCACCGTATCCGAAGTCATCGATTACATCGACGCGCATATCACCGAAGACCTGTCTCTCGACAGCGTGGCGGAAAGGGTCTTCCTCAACAAATTCTATCTAGCCCGCCTGTTCAAGAAAGAGACCAACACCACCCTGCACCGCTTTATTCTCAAAAAAAGACTGTTGCTCTCCAAGAAACTCATCGAGAGCGAACTGCCCATAGTTGAGGTGTGCCGCCGAAGCGGCTTCAACGACTATTCGCACTTTTTCCGCGCTTTCAAAAACGAATACGGTATAACTCCGAAACAGTATCACACGCTGGTATCCGAGCATTGAGCAAAGGAGCAGGGCTTTTGCCATAACCCACCCAATTCGCTGTTTAATCGCGGATTTTTCTTTGTAAACATTGTTTTTGGGTCAAAAACATATCGTTTGCTTTACTTTCTTTCAAAAGGAAAGCGGGCGTCCTCCGCACCCGCAAAACCTCCGAAAAATTCGGCACCGAAGAGCCGTCTCAGGCGGTAACCCTGCCCTGGTCGCTGTCTATGACGTACAGAATATCCGCTTCCTCTCCCGTCATCGCGTCGATGTAAACGTAATACGTTCCGCCGCTTTCACACTCGAATTCGTAGGCGAGAACCTCTTTGGTCTCCTCGAGTGGAATGAGGCAGAGTTGAGCGCCGGACACGGCGGGAAGCACCACTTTGGCCGACGCTTCCCCGACGGAAACGACGGGGGCGGGCAATGCGCGCTCGGTATGGTTGAACACATAATGCGCCGCGTCGAGCCCCGTCACCACTCCCCTGGTCTCGTCCACCTTGACCTTAATCAGGTCTGGGTAAAGCACCACGCCGTTCTGTACGGGGGCGAGGTTGACATACACGGTGCCCTGAGAGAGCGAGCACCACACCACGCGCATATCGTCGTAGCCTGCGTTTTCCGCAAATTTGAGCGCCGCGGCGCAATGTTGCGGATAGCCGTTCTCGGTGGCGGCCACGCCGTAGTCGACGTTGCAGGCCACCAGCAATCCTCCCTTTTCGGAGAGTTGCGCAAAGCCGCTGCCGCCGTCCACCGCGAAAGAATAGTTCAGAGTGACTATGTCCCCTTCCGTGCGGTCGTAGTAGGCTATGTCGCGCGCCTCGGGAATGTAATCGGCGAGAAGTTCCGCTCCGAGGGTCTTGTCTATGTTGTCAAGTCCCTCGAGAGCCTTGCAGTCCCTGTCGTCGAGCGAGTCGGAGAACGGTCCGTCGTATATCATCTGAGGATATTCGAAACTGGGCTCCGCGAACTCGTCGAACGAGGCGGCAAAGCCGTCTATCAAACCGTTCGACCCCGTGAAAATCCTGCCTTCCATCATCGCTTTCCGGGTGTCGGAAAGAGCGTTCTTGAACGCGGCGGCAACTTCGCGCATTTTTCCGAGGGTCTGGGCTTCTTCGGCGGTAAGAGGCTCGCCGTCGCCCATTTCCTCCGCAAGGCAGCGGGCGTAATCGCCCACCTGCCCGAGGAATTTGTTCGCTTTCATAATGCCTTCCGTGCCGCCCTCGAAGGCGGCGAGGCTTGCGGAAGCGGAAGTCGCCGTCTGCCATACGCCGTACAGCAGGTCGCGTTGCGCCTCCGCCGTCGACGCGGCACGCAGTTTTGCAAGCCTCAGGTCGAGGTCGTTGGCACTGTCGAGCAGGTCGTAATAACTCCTCGAATAGACCGCTTCCATACTGCGTATATAACTCTCCTGCGTAGCGTTGCGCGTCTCGCTGTAGTACAGGGCAACGGACAACGCGGCTATCGCGGAGGCCGACAGCGCAATCACGGTACTCATAAGAGCCGTGCGCACTCTGCGTCTTGTCTTGGCTTTTGCCTGCGCGCTGCGCCCGCTTTCCTCGGGCTCGCATTCGTGCGTGCACATTGCGGTTTTCTTGTTTTTCTTATCGCTCATATTCTTCCTCCTCTTCAGCAGAAATTATGGTCGCCTATCCTGAGTTTGACGGGACGGGACAACATCCAGGCCGACGTCGCGGTGGCGGGATTGTAATAGAACAGACAGCCGTATGTGGGGTCCCAACCGTTCATAGCGTCCTGCGCCGCCTTGTAAGCCGTATCATTGGGAGAGAGGTTAATCTGTCCGTCGGACACGCAGTCGAATGCGCCCGACTGATACACCACACCCGCTATGGTATTGGGGAAAGACGAACTCTTCACCCTGTTCAGCACGACTGCCGCGACCGCTACCTGCCCCGTATAGGGCTCGCCTCTCGCTTCGCCGTAAACCACACGCGCAAGCAGCGCGAGGTCGGACGAAGTGGAACTGCCGCCCGACGAAGCCGAAGACGACAGCGTCATTCCGAGAGCCGCCGCCGTACGGCTGCCGACCACACCGTCGGCGGTAAGTCCGTTGGCGCGCTGGAATGCTATGACCGCGCTCTCCGTACCCGAACCGAAAATTCCGTCCACCGAGCCGCTGTAGTAACCCCAGTTCTTGAGTTTCTGCTGCATTTCGCTGACCTTGCTTCCGCTGGAACCGCGTTTGAGCACGGAAGTGGACGAAGACGTGGTTGTCGTGCCGGACGACGAAAGGGTTATTCCTATCGCCGCCGCAGTGGCGTTGCCGACGATGCCGTCGGCGGTAAGCCCGTTGTTTCTCTGGAACTTTATCACCGCGCTTCTGGTGCCGGAACCGAAAATTCCGTCCACCGAACCGCTGTAGTAGCCCCAGTTCTTGAGCCTTTGCTGAATTTCCCTGACCTGCGCGCCGCTGGACCCCTGTTGCAACGAAGCCGCTTCGGCGGCGTTTTCGTCCGCAAACGTGACGGTCAGCGCGAGCGCGACCGTGGTGATAACGAACACGGCAAGCATAAAAATCAGTATCGTTTTTCGCGTGAAAATCGCTTGCATACTCACCTCACGGGCATAGTGTGTTTCTCCGTTGCGTTTTTATTCGGAGACGCGTGACGGGTATATTCCGCGGCCTTTCGGGCAACAATCGGCGTGTGAAAAAGACTGCGATTCTGTTATCCGTATTTCTCGTGCTCGCAGCGGCGGCAACCCTCGTCGCCTGCGACTTCCTTTCCCAAAATCTCTTCCCCGAAAGCAGCGACGTCTACGACGAAGTGCTGAGGATACATATCCGCGCAAACAGCAACGGCGAAGCGGACCAGACCGTCAAACTCGCCGTCCGCGACGCGCTGACGGGATATCTCACCGAAGCCCTCGCAAACTGTCGCACCAAAGCGGACGCGGAGGAAGTTCTGCACGCCTCGCGCGAAGAAATGGACGGAATCGCCGAGAGCGTTCTCGCCGAAAACGGTTTCGGTTACGGCGCGCGGGTGGTATTCTCCCACGAACACTTTCCCGAAAAGACTTACGGCGATTACACATTCCCCGAAGGCGAATACGACGCTATGCTCGTACTTCTCGGAGAAGGCGCGGGAGACAACTGGTGGTGCGTTGCATTCCCCCCGCTGTGCTTCGTGCCCGGCGACGGTGAAAACGTAGTCTACAAATCCTGGGTCAAGGAAAAACTGGACGAAATATTCGGCTGAGCGCGTGCGAATTGCGCGCCCGCTTCCGCGGGTGAGCCCGGGACCCCCCCCTAATCTTGCCGCCGCGAAAGGTTCGGCGCAGAACGGCGTATAGCGCGGGAAAGGGCGCACATACTACATAAAACGCGACAAGGAAAGGAGGCGTTATGAAAATCTACAGAGAAATGGTGCGCAGCACTTCTATGGGAATCCGCGCAATCGACAACGTGATGCGTTATGTCGAAAACGACGCGCTCGGCGAAACTATGAAGGAGCAGAAAAAAGCCCTCGAGGAATATTGCTCCCAGGCGAAATCGGAACTCAGCGAAAAAGAAGTGTCCGAAGCCGAAGGAAGCAAATTTTCGCAGACTATGATAAAGGCGAGTTCGGCCATTTCCGCTATGGTAAACAGCGACAGTTCGCACTTGTCGCGTATGCTCATAGAAGGCTACGAAATGGGCATAGTCAGTCTGCAGAAGTGCATAAACGAAATGCAGAACAAACAGAAGGAAGTCCCCGCCGCGGCCAAAGAACTCATAAAGTTCTACGACAAGAGTATCAAGACGCTCAGGACTTATCTGTGACGGAACGCTTTTTCACGACGGCCGCGGCGCAGCATTTTGCCCGCGGCTGTTGTCATTTTCGGCGCGTTGTGGTATATTCGGGCTATGAAAAAGCCGCACGCGGAATTCTCTTTGCACTCCCCCATCACCAAGGCGGAAGCCGCCGCAATGCACCCTATGGCGCTGGCTTTCGTGGGCGACGCCGTCCACACTCTTTTCGTGCGCACTCTCGTCACCGAAGAACACGGAGCGGCGCACACGGGAGAACTGCACCGACTGACCACGGGCGCGGTTGCCGCGGTGGCACAGGCGGCGGCCAGCGACAGAATAGCCCCTCTTTTCGACGAAACGGAAGCGGATATTTTCAGGCGTGCGCGCAACTGTCGCATACAGACTTCGGCAAAACACGCCGAACCCGCGGAATACCGCCGCGCGAGCGGACTGGAAGCGGTGTTCGGTTTTCTTTATCTCACGGGACAGACCGAAAGACTTAACGGCTTTCTGTCGATGACCGCCGAGGAGGACAAATGATAATTTACGGCAAAAACCCGGTGCGCGAAGCCGTCCGCGCGGGAAAGACAATCGACAAACTTTTCGTAGCGGGCGAAGAGCGCGACCCCTCTCTCTCGCAGATTATCTCCGCCGCAAAAGAGGCGGGGGCGACCGTAGTTTCTTCCGACAGGAGAGCGCTCGACAAACTCGCCGAGGGAGGCAATCATCAGGGCATTGCGGCGCAGGTGACCGATTTCGTGTACTCTTCCCTCGACGACATTTTCGCCGAAGCCGAAGCGCGCGGGCAAAAGATGCTGGTCGTACTGCTCGACGGGATAACCGACCCGCATAACCTCGGCGCGATAATCAGGAGCGCGGAGTGCCTCGGCGCGCACGGCGTGGTCATTCCGAAGCACAGAAGTGTGAGCGTAAACGATACCGCCGTCAAGGCGGCAAGCGGCGCAACCGCATATATGAAAGTGGCGAAAGTCACCAACATAAACGATGCGATAAGAGAATTGAAAGAGCGCAACGTGTGGGTTTATGCGTGCGATTTCGGCGGTCAACCCCCGTTTTGCGCCGATTTCAAGGACAACACCGCACTTGTCGTCGGAAGTGAGGGCAAGGGGGTGAAAAGGCTGACAAGGGAACTTTGCGACGGAGTCGTCACCATTCCCGAGTGCGGCAAAATCAACAGCCTCAACGCTTCGGTAGCGGCGGGAATTATGCTCTACGAGGCAGCAAAACAGAGAATATGATTTACGGCAACGAGGTCGATGACAGAACGCTCGCCGCAATGGCGCAGGCGGGCGACAGACTGGCGGAGAGCGCGCTGGTGAAGAGATATTCCCCGCTCGCCGAGGGACTGTCGCGCGGTTATTTTCTGGCGGGCGGCGACGCAGACGACCTCAAACAAATCGCAATGATTGCCCTGCTCGAGGCGGTACGTTCTTACGACGCGGGGCGCGGCGCGGAGTTCTCCACCTATGCTTCCGTATGCGTCCGCAGTCGTCTGCTGGACGCAGTCCGCGCGGCGGGCGCGCTGAAAAATTCGGTGCTCAACGACAGCATTCGCCTGGAAGCAGACGGGGAAGACAATTTGCTCGACATCGCCTCCGACGAACTTTCGCCCGAACAACAGTACATCGAAAAGGAAGCCGAACAGGCGTTTTTCGACGCGCTGGGCGCGGCGCTCGGAGAGCGCGACCGCGAAGTGTTGCGGCTTTATCTTGCAAGCGTACCCTACAAGGAAATTTCCGAAAAACTGGGTATGTCCGCAAAGCAGGTGGACAATACCCTCTACCACGCCAAAAAGAAACTCGCCAGAATTATCGGCGCCCTCAAAAAAACCGATTGAACCGTTTCAAGCCGCGCGCGGAAGCGTAAAAACCGTACGCGGACCGCACCCTAAAGGGAATTTCGGCGAAAACGCTTTACATTTAACTATTATTATTATATCATTATCGAGCGCCGCCGAGGCGCGTTATCCTTCCCCGCAAGGGGCATAAAGTCCAAAAGGAGGTCAGAATGAATAATTACGAGATTTTGTACATTATTCGCTGCGACATCGACGATGAACAGAGAAGTCAGGTCATCGGCAAGTACGAAGCGTTGGCTCGTGAACTCGGCACCCTCGTTTCTATGGAAAACTGGGGTATGAAGAAGTTCGCCTACGAGATCAACAAACAGACGGAAGGCGTCTACGTCCTTATGAACGTTGAATGCGACTCCGCCGCTCAGGCCGAAATCGACAGACAAATGGGCATCGACGACAACGTCGTGCGCAAGATGATTATCAAGAAGTGAGCAGGAGGATATTATGAACAAAGTTTTCCTTATCGGCAATCTTACCCGTGACCCCGAACTTGCCACCACCGGCAGCGGCGTAAGTTTCTGCAAGTTCACCCTCGCCATCTCCCGCTCCTATGCAAAGGACGGCAAGCGCGAGACGGACTTCCTCCCCGTGGTCGTCTGGAGAGCCCAAGCGGAAAATTGTGCTCGCTATCTCAAGAAAGGCAGCAAGGCGGCAGTCAGCGGCTCCGTGCAGACCAGAAATTACGAAGCCCCCGACGGCACCCGCCGTTATGTAACCGAAATCGCCGCGGACGAGGTTCAGTTCCTCTCCACCAAGAGCGAAGACGGCAGGGACGACGGTTCCGATTTCGACGGACTCACCTCCATCGACGAGGACCTTCCCTTCTAATATCAGGAGTTTAAGAATATGAGTGAAGAAGTAAAAGCCCCCCGCCCTCCCAAGAGAGCGCCCAAGAAAAAAGTGTGCGTGTTCTGCGTTGAACACACCGACTATATCGATTACAAAGACGTCGCGAAACTTCGTCGTTTCATCACCGAGAAAGGCAAAATCCTTCCCCGCAGAATGAGCGGCGTGTGCGCAAAGCATCAGCGCCCCCTCGCCACCGCAATCAAGCGCGCGAGAGTTATGGCACTGCTCCCCTACAAGGCCGACTGACGGCAACAAACCGAAACGAAATCCCTGCCACGCGGCAGGGATTTTTATTAAGCGCACCGAGAGTGTCCCGAACCGTTCGGGGCGACGTCAACCTTTGGCAATACGGCTCGCCTCGCGTTTGCTCTCCTCCGACACACGGAAACTGTCGCGCATCTTCGCCGCCGCTATCTTTTTGATTTCGGGCGACAGACGAGCCGTCCTCATAAGTTCCAGCCCGCCGCCCTCCGTGTGGCTTTCCACCGTGGCAATCAGCCACCCCACGGCCATATCGACGTAATAGCCCTGCGCGCGCACGCCGTTTATCACCTCGCGCAACCCGTCAACGTGCTCACCGTCGGCGTAATTGCCCAGCAATACAACCAACCCTATGCGCGCAAGCCAGACGTCTCCGCTGCCTGCGAACCGCGCCATATCACCGAAAAGTCTTTCGTCCTTGCATCTGAGCGACGAGCAGGTAATGTCGCACACCGCCCAATCGTCCACAAAGCGAGAAAAGCGCTCCAACCGTTCTATTTTATCCTCATAAGGCTCTTTGACGCTTGCCGACACCACGCCCAGAAGCATTGCGTGTTCGTAAAGGCGCACGGGACGGGCGGCAAGGAACTCTCTCCACTCTCCAGACTTTATTATGTCCTTCGCCATCGAGCGCAGAACGGGCACGCGTACTCCCACCCTTTCGTAAGCGGTTTTGGTCAGCCCGCCGTGAAATTCCCTGTATTTTTCGTCCGCGTGTGAGCGAAGCAGATTTTCAACCGAAACAGTATCCCACATAGGAAAATTATACAATGCGACATAAGCACGGTCAAGAAAGCACATATAATGAAACAACGCTACGCGGGAGAACGGGAAGACAAAGTCCGAATAAGAAAGAGCCGCCCCGAACGGACAGGGGCGCGCTTAGCGTGCGTGACCGTTTGCGAGGACGACCCCGACAAAGTTGCTCGCGGAACGGCGCGGATAAAAAGCGACACAATCCCCTCTGCACGTCCTCGCCCACTCACCGAAACGTGTAAAACAGTGATATTCGAGTGTAAGAAAAGGAAACAAAATGCCCGCGGACAGGAGCATACTTTCCGTATGTGACTGCTCGCGGGCGTTTAAGTTAACGCCGCACCACGCCAAACAGCGCGGTTTTACTTGCGGAGTTCGGTGCGCCTAATCTTACCCGATATAGTCTTCGGAAGTTCGGCAACGAACTCCACAATGCGCGGATATTTATAGGGTGCGGTGAGTTTTTTGACAAACTGCTGGATTTCTTTGGCGAGTTCCTCGCCGGCGGTATAGCCTTTGGTCAGGACTATCGTCGCCTTGACAACCTGACCACGCGTCGGGTCGGGCACGCCGGTAACGGCACATTCCAGAACAGCGGGGTGTTCCATAAGCACGCTTTCAATTTCAAACGGTCCGATGCGGTAACCGCTGGACTTTATTATATCGTCCGTGCGCCCGACAAAGAACAGGTATCCGTCCTCGTCGCTGTACGCCATATCCCCCGTGTGATACAGTCCGTCGTGCATAACACTTTTCGTGTTTTCCTCATCGCGATAGTATTCGCGGAAAAGTCCGTACGGTCTGCCCTCGCTGATATCGATGCAGATTTCGCCCGCCTCGCCCATCGGGGTGTCGCTGCCGTCGGCAGACACGAGTTTGAGTTTGTAAATGGGGGTGGGCTTGCCCATACTGCCGGGCTTGGGAGTCATTCCGACAAGGTTGGCAATCGTGAGCGTGGTCTCCGTCTGCCCGAAGCCTTCCATAAGCGAATGTCCCGTGGCGGCTTTCATCTGATTGAACACCTCGGGATTGACCGCTTCGCCCGCGGTGGTGATGTACTGCAGCGAAGAAAGGTCGTGCTTGGTGAGGTCCGCCTTTATCATAAAGCGGTAGATGGTCGGAGGAGCGCAGAATGTGGTGATGCGGTATTTCTCTATCATTCCGAGCAGTTTTTCCTGGTCGAACTTCTCGAAATCGTAGGTGAACACACAGGCGCCGCACAGCCATTGGCCGTACAGTTTGCCCCACACGGCCTTTCCCCAGCCCGTTTCCGCAACGGTGAAATGAATGCCGTCTTTTCTGACATTGTGCCACCATTTCGCGGTGAGGAAATGCGCCAGCGCGTAGGTATGTTCGTGCGCGGCGATTTTGGGATATGCGGTCGTGCCCGAAGTGAAGTACATCAGCATCAGTTCGTCACGCATAGGCGCCGTGCCGTCGGTGGGACGGGCGTAGACCTCGGGGAAAGCCTCGGTTTCCTCGTTGAAATTGTGCCAACCGTCCTTTTTTGCCCCGACGGAAACCTTTACCGTCACTTGCGGACATTTTGCCGCGGCTTTTTCCGCCTCGTTTATGACGGTGCCCGAAGTGGTGCATATCACCGCTTTCACGCCTGCCGCGTCGAAACGGTACACAAAGTCCTTTTCCTTCAACTGGTCGGTGGCGGGAATGGAAATCGCCCCTATTTTGTGAAGTGCGACGATAATCGGCCAGAACTCCCAATGACGGCGAAGGACGAGGAGCACCCTGTCCCCCTTAATAATGCCGAGGGACTTGAGATAGTTCGCCGCCTGTGCGGATTTGCGCATCATATCGGAGAAAGTGAAAATCCTTTCTTCGCCGTCTGCGCCCACCCATATCATGGCTCTTCTATCCGGCTCCTCGGTGCCGTAGTAGTCGACCACGTCGAAGC
>OHLE01000572.1_pt1 | contig 20861 bp, 17 predicted proteins | sample 1568971 | NCBI WGS metagenome assembly OHLE01 (sample SAMEA3879556, study PRJEB24766) | human gut metagenome | biome: human-associated habitat; feature: feces | place: USA | collected 1985/1987
TTCGAACCTTCGAAGCCAGAGGCGGCAGATTTACAGTCTGCTCCCTTTAACCACTCGGGAATCCCTCCACGGATTGTCATTACGAATAAATTGGAGCTGGCAAAAGGAATTGAACCCTCAACCTACTGATTACAAGTCAGTTGCTCTACCTATTGAGCTATGCCAGCCTCTGAATCCGTAACGTAGAGAATTATACCGGATGAAGAAGGAAATGTCAAGCCGCTTTTAAAAAATTCGTTTCTTTTTTTACAAACCTTTTAAAACTGGCATCCCATCTGGTTTTAACGGCAATCGATCCATACCTTTTCTCAGCAGTAGAAATACCAAAGGGTAAAGAGGGCAAGCAAAATGCGGTAGACGGCAAAGGATTTAAGTGTCGACCGGTTCAGGAACCCAATGAACCAAAGGATGGAAAAATAGGCAACTGCAAAAGCCACGGCAAATCCCAGGCCAAGGACGGCAAAATCGCCGCTGGAAAGGGCCGAAAGATTTTTCAGGAGTTCATAGAGGCAGGCTGCCACCATGATTGGAAGGGCCATGATAAAGGTGAAATCCGCCCCGGCTTTGCGGCTGACCCCTACTAACAAGGCCCCACCAATAGTAGAACCGCTGCGCGAAAAGCCCGGCCAAAGGGAAAGGAACTGATAGAAACCAATATAAAGCGCCTGCTTCAAGGAAATATGGTCCACATCCTGGACCAGTTCGGCCTCATGACCGCGGATCTTTCGCTCCGCAGCCATCATCAGGAGGGCCCCTAAAACAAGGCCAATGGCAACCGTAAAGGGAGAAAAGAGATATTTTTTGATAAAGGAATGGACGAGGAGAGCGAACGCCATGGTAGGGATGCACCCTGCAAGAACATGATAGGCACTCAGCCCTTTTCCCAGCTGCCAACCTTCTTTGGTGAAGAAACGGGCAAAACGTCCGCGATAAAGGACGAGGACAGAAAGGATGGCCCCTAACTGGATGACAACATCAAAGATCTTGGCCAGATTGCCATCAAAACCGATCATGTGTCCTACAATGATCATATGCCCCGTTGATGAAACAGGGAGAAATTCCGTAAGACCTTCCACAATCCCAAGAATCAGGGCACTTAGCATATCGCTCATGATTTTTCCTCCAAAAAGTTAATTCTTATCGTGCAATGTTGCCATTATACCCCTTTCCCCCGGTGAAAGAAAGAGCCAAACTTTAAACTTTCTCAAAATATTATGAGGGCCTCCACAGCCTTTTTTTCATCCCTTTCAAGCATGAAAAAAAGAGCTGCCAACATGCACTGCAGCTCTTTTCATTGAGGTCAATCCCCAAAGGAAATCCCAAGGTTCCTCCCTGCCCTGATAAGATCCGAATCAAGCGGTACCTGATGAGGTTTTCCCGCTACTTCTTCTATTGGGATGCGGACAATCTCCCCACTGGACAGGGCAACCATCACATTATAGGCCCCGGCAAGGCAGGCTTCCACGGCAGCCGAGCCATAACGAGTCGACAGGACACGGTCAAAGGCAGTCGGCGAACCGCCGCGCTGGAGATAGCCCAAGATTGTACAGCGAGCTTCGATACCCGTCTTCGCCTCGATTTCGTCGGCAAGTTTATTGCCCACGCCGCCCAGGCGCACCTGTTCAAAGCTATTTTTCACGAGACGGGCGACCGTCATCTTACCGCCCACTGGTTTGGACCCTTCGGCAACAACAATGATACTAAATTGCTTTCCTTGAGCCTGACGGGCCTTGACCTTCTCAATGACAGACTCGATCCGGTAGGGGATTTCCGGGATCAAGATTACATCCGCTCCGCCGGCAAGGCCGGAATGAAGGGCAATCCACCCCGCATAGCGCCCCATGACTTCAAGGACCATGACGCGGTGATGGGATTCTGCCGTGGTATGAAGGCGGTCCAATGCCTCTGTAGCCATCGCCATCGCTGTGTCAAAACCAAAGGTTCGCTCCGTCCCCGGCAGGTCATTATCAATGGTCTTGGGAACGCCGACGACATTGACCCCGCAGAAACGGTGCAGGTCATAGCCAATCTTGAGGCTTCCATCGCCGCCAATGACAATGAGGCACTCGATGCCATGGGCGTTAAGGTTTCTTACGACATCATCGCGCCGATCCTCATAAATGACATTGCCTGCTGCATCTTCACCAGCCGCATAATGGAAGGGATTATCCCTGTTTGTTGTACCAAGTACCGTCCCGCCGCGCGGCAGGATACCCGATACATCCGCCATGGACATTTTTTTCATATCATCCTGGATAAGCCCATGGAAGCCGTTGCGAATGCCATAGATCTCATAGCCATGGGTCACGGCCGTCTTCACGACGGCACGGATGACGGCATTGAGGCCAGGGCAGTCACCGCCTCCCGTAAGGACTGCCAGGGTTCCTCTTTTTTCTGCCATAAGGAGCCCCTCTTATTCTACCGTCCAGAGGGTGTAGTCAGCCGCGCTGATACGGATGGATTCGGTCCCGTCAAATTTATCATAGCAAAGGAGCCCATCCTTCACATATCCCGGCCAAGCAATGACCACTGTAAAGGCGCGCCCCAGTTCATCGAGGACGCTCTTGGGATCGATATTGAAGACAGGGATAAAAAGGGTCTGAATTCGATCCAACATGACCACATCGCCATGATGGCTAAGAAGTTCATTTTTCAGGACTTCCGGCGCGTTGACGCGTCTTTCACTGGGAAGAAGCTTCAGGAAATCTTCCGTAATAAGCAGACGGGTATCAATATAATCCCACCCCTTTGTTTCGGCTGCTTCACGCAGGACCTTGCTCTTACCGCTGCCCGGTTTGCCCGTCACAACAAGGACCTTGATTTCTTTTTCTGTCAGGCCTTCTACTTCTTTCAGGAATTCATCAAATTGACTCATGCGAATCGCCCTCCTTATAAAATGGTGCACCCATTGCTTTTTATTCTCTTGCCATCTTATTTCGCCGATATGCCAGCGTTTTCCTTTAAAGTGGTGCGGAAATTCTCTTTTTTCTGCCTTTGCTGTCCATATTGTATCATATGGTTCAATCTCTTTCAGCCACCTGTTTCCTTATTTGTGGAGCAGGTGCTCCTTGGCGGCCATGAGGAGGAGCCCCTTGTTGAGCGTGGCAAGGTCGAGTTCATTTTCCCTTGTGGAAAGGAACTTCTCCAATTTGCGTTTTACCCGCTGGAGCGCGTTGTCGATGGACTTTGTACTGCGTTCCATCTCGCTGGCAATCTCCTGATAACTTTTGTTGTCAAGATATGCGCACAAGGTTTCCCACTCCATGGCGCTCAGCATGGCTAAGACGTTCTTTTCAATATCCTTGAAAGCCTCCTGGTCTACGATGAGGTTTTCCGGGTCAACGCTGCGGCTGCCACCAAGCATATCCATCAAGGTCCGTTCCTTGCCGTCATCATAAAAAGGCTTATCGAGTGAAACGTAGGAATTAAGCGGCCGGTGCTTCTGCCGATTGGCCCCCTTGATGGCAGAAATGATCTGTCGGTTGATGCACAGCTCGGCAAACACCTTAAAGGACGCCTTTTGGTCAAAGCGATAATCGCGGATGGCTTTAAATAGGCCAATCATCCCTTCCTGGACGATATCATCCCGCTCCGCACCAGCCATATAGTAAAGGGACGTCTTTTTTTTCACCAGTTCCTTATAGCGAGCAAGCAGGATATCCTGGGCTTTCCCGTCCCCTTCCTCCTGGATCCTTTTTAAAAGGACCTCATCGGAAGGGCTCACTGCAGCCGGTTCCTTGGCCATCCCATCGCCTCCTTACACCTTGCGGGCACTGATGATGCGCTGCCTTGTAATTTCATATAAGAGGATGCCGCCTGCAACGGAAGCATTGAGGGACTGGACCTGTCCCAGCATGGGGATGCGGACAAGAAAATCACAGTTTTCCTTCACAAGACGCCCTACGCCTTTGCCCTCGGCACCGACAACAAGGACCAAAGGTCCGGTCAGATCGGCATCGAAATAAAGGTCCTTGCCATCCATATCAGCACCAACAATCCAAAATCCGCGCTTTTTCAGGTCTTTCATGGTCCGGACAAGATTGGTCACGGAAACGACGGGTTCATGTTCCAAGGCACCGGCTGAAATCTTTGCCACAACCGCCCCCAAAGGAGCACTTCGACGCTGGGGAACAATGACAGCATCGACACCGGCGGCATTGGCCGAGCGGATAAGGGCACCAATGTTCTGAGGATCCTGCAGTTCATCGAGAAGGAGCAAAAAAGGGACTTTTCCCTTTTGGGCCACCCCTTCCAGGACCTCATCAAGATCCCGAAATGCGACAGCAGAGCCAACGGCCACGACGCCTTGATGACGCACGTCAGGGCTTAAGCGGTCCAGGCGCTCCTTATTGACGCGTTCCACCGCCACATGGCGCTTGACACAGAGGGAAAGGATTTCTTCGAAGCTTCCCCCATGGCCGCTTTCAAGGACCAGGACTTTTTGAATGGGCCGCGTGCCGCGCAGGGCTTCCCTGACGGCATTGCGGCCAGCAATGATATCGGACATAACGGCTCCTTTTCCTAGGAAAACAAAGGAGCTGAAATCATTGTCATCATGGTTTCAGCTCCTTCTTACTTCTTACAGACCGAAAGGATTACTTGCTGGACGCAGCAATCTTTTCAGCAAATTCATAGCCAAACTTTTCAGCAGCCTTGATTTCTTCCGGCAGGGGGCGCCACTTGCAGGTATAGCCAGGCAGAAGCTCCATCCCGCTTGCCGTGATCGCGTCTTCCAGTTCCTTTTCCGCACCGCCGGCCCAGCCATAGGTTCCAAAAGCAGCAGCCTTCTTATCCGTCAGCTTCATGCCTTTGAGGTACATCATGAAAGCACCCATGGTCGGCATCATCACGCAGTTCTGCGTCGGAGAACCAACAAGGATAGCCTTTGCCGTCAGGACATCGCTCATGATGGCGGCTTTCTGCTCGCTCGTATAGCGGTACAGTTTAACACGCATCCCCTGGGCTTGGATGCCATCCATGATGGCCGTTGCCATGGCAGCCGTGCCGCCCCACATGGTGTCATAGACAATGATGATGCGGTCAAGGGCCTTCCCAAGGCTCCAGTCTTCATAAAGCTTCAGGATCTCTTCGATATGGCTGCGCCAAATGCTGCCGTGGCAGGAGCAGATCATGCGAAGCTTGAGACCCCGCACGGCCTTTACCGCGTTCGGGATGAGTTTCCGGAACGGGGTCAGGATGTTGGCATAGTAGCGCTGCGCTTCATAGAACATGTTCTCGACTTCCGTCTCGTCATCAAAGCGCTTGGAGCAGCAGTAATGCTGACCGAAAGCATCGCTGGAAAAGAGGATTTCTTCTTCCGGGCAGTAGGTCACCATGGAATCAGGCCAGTGGACCATGGGGATGGGAACAAAGGTCAGGCTCCGTTTCCCAAGGCTGATGCTTTCCCCCTTCTTCACGATCTGGCAGTTGAAGATATCGCCGTAGTGTTCCTTTAGTTCCGTGGCGCCCTGAGGCGTAATGAGGAACGTGGCATTCGGGCATTTCTGGGCAAGCAGCGGAAGTGAGCCGGAGTGGTCCGGTTCCACATGGTTTACGACAATGTAATCGACCTTCTGGGGATCGACGACTTCACTGATCTTATAAAGCTGGCGTTCTGCAAAAGGGGCCTTGACGCCGTCGATGAGGCAAACTTTCTCATCCATGATAAGGAACGAGTTATAGGTAACGCCCCGTGGTGTCGCAAAGCCGTGGAAATCAGAGCAGGTCCAATCGCGGATGCCCACATCAAAAATATCTTTGGAAATTTCTTCCGGTTTCATGGTTTACACCCCTCCGTATCGGTTAGTTATATCTATATCTAAGTTATTATACTATGACTTTCCCATAAAAACAATTTCAGGGAATAAAATTTTATCGGCCATGATGCCCTTTCATAAGAAAAAGGAAGAAGAAAGCTCGTAAGGCTCCCTTCTCCCCTTTTTAGTGCCCCATCAGGCCGTTTCCTTCAGATGGGCAAAATAACGTTTTGTTTCAGCCACGACAGCACCGGACAGTCCCAGGAGGGCAATCAAGTTTGGAATCGCCATGAGACCATTTACGATGTCAGCCAAGATCCAGATGGCTTCCAGCTTCAAGAAAGCGCCGAGGCCAATGAGGATGATGAAAATAATGCGATAAGGCATGATGCCCTTGACGCCAAATAGGTATTCAACGCAGCGTTCACCATAGTAGTTCCATCCCAAGATGGTGGTAAACGCGAACAGGACCAAGCCGACCATCAGGAGATAGCCACCCATCTGCGGATAGGCCTTGAGGAAGGTTGCGTTGGTAAGGGCCGCACCGTTAAGGTCCCCAGTCCAGAGCCCGCCAATGACAATCGTAAGTCCTGTCATGGTGCAGATGATGATGGTATCGATAAAGGTTCCCGTCATGGAAATCAGCCCCTGTTCAGCCGGCCAGTCCGTCTTAGCGGCAGCCGCAACGATCGGTGCGGACCCAAGACCCGATTCATTGGAAAAGACGCCGCGGGCAATCCCATTTCTCATGGCAAAGAGCACAGTGGCTCCGAGGAACCCGCCTTGGGCAGCCGTCGGCGTAAAAGCATCACGGAAGATTTCCCCGATGGCCATGGGAATCAGGTCATGGAACATAACCAGGATGCCTATGGTAGACAGCATGTAAAGGATGGCCATGGCCGGTACAATCCGGCTTGCAGCGGCAGCAATGCTCTGCAGTCCGCCCAAGGTTACAGCAGCAACAGCGATGGTCAGGATGGCCGCTGTGCCAGCAACAGGAATCCCCGCGTTGAGCTGGGTAATGTCAACGATGGAATTCACCTGGGCAAAGGTCCCGATACCAAAGTAAGCAACAAGGATTCCAAAGAAAGCGAAGGCTATGGCAAGGGGTTTGTACTTTTTCCCCAGACCCAGCTCAATGTAGTACATCGGGCCGCCAGAAATCTGACCTTTGGCGTCGACCGTGCGGTATTTGACAGCAAGGACACCTTCCGCGTATTTTGGCGGCAATCCACATCCAGAAGATGGCTCCCGGACCGCCTGCTTTAACAGCTGTCGCGACACCGACGATATTCCCCGTACCAACGGTGGCTGCAAGGGCTGTACACAGGGCCTTGAAACTGTCAATGTCACCTTCGCCGGCGTTTTCCGCCTTGAAGATGAGTTGCAGGGCCTTGGGCAGGCGGGAAACCTGCAGGAAGCCCAGCCGCAAGGTGAGGAAAATCCCCGTCCCTACAAGCAGGACCAGGAGCGGCGGTCCCCAGACAAAGCTGTCGATGCTGTTCAAAAGTTCAATGTTCATGACTTCCCCTCCAATAAAATAGATAGATGAGTGCAGCCCCCTCCCTTTTTAGGGGAGAGGTTCGAGAAACGCTTCCTTCGTTTCCTTATGTAAAGTAAGTGCTGCCGTATGATAGGTGACAAGGGTGCTGCGATGTCCCACACTGATCAGCGTTGTCCGGGCAAGGCGGGACAGAAGAAGTTCATACATGGCCTTTTCTGTCTCCTCGTCAAGGGCGGATGTTGATTCATCCATGAAGAGCCAAGCTGGTTCATAAATGAGTGCCCTTACAAAGGCAAGGCGCTGCTGTTCGCCCACGGAAAAGACATGGGTCCAATCGGCTTCCTCGTCAAGGTGGTTGGCCAGATAGCCAATCCGGCAATCCTCCATGAGGGCGCGGATCCTGTCATCAGAGATCTGCCGAGTGCCCGGGTAAACAATAGCTTCCCGAAGCGTTCCCAGCGGCAGATAAGGTCGCTGGGGGATAAACATAAGACGGTCCTGCGGGGCAAGGGTGACCTTTCCCTTGGCAAATGGCCAGATGCCGGCAAGAGCCCTCAGGAAAGTACTCTTGCCGCTGCCGCTCGTGCCGCGGATAAGGATATGGGTGCCTGCTTGAACGGTCATTGTCAGGGGCTTTAGGATTGGCGAGCCGCTTGGAAGATCCACTTCAAACTGATCCAGGACCAACCTTCCTTCGTCCCCTACCATGCGAGTGACCTGGTTCTGTGTCTTTGTCATCCCTGCAGCCTCCAAATGGGTGCGGAAACTCGTCAAGCGGTCCACAACCGCCTGCCATTCGGCAAGCGTTGCATAGGCATCGACAAAATAGGATAGGGAATCCTGCACGCGTCCAAAAGCAGTCGCGACCTGCATCAGGCCGCCCAAGGTCAGTTCCCGTCTCAGATAGCGCGGGATGGCCACCACAAAAGGAAAGATGATGGCAATCTGGGAATACCCCGAATTAAGCCATACCAACTGTTTTTGCTTTTTGACAATCTTCCAAAAATTTTCCAAAAGGACGCGAAACCGTTCCAGAAAAACACTTTTTTCGTGGGGTTCCCCATGGTAGAAAGCTACACTTTCAGCATTTTCCCTAAGACGCATCATACTGAAGCGGAAATCGGCTTCATAGCGTTGCTGAACAAAATTAAGATTCACCAGCCGGTGACCGACCTTATGAATCAAGAAGGTTCCCAGACCCGCATAGCAGATGGCAACCCAAACCATATATCCGGGGATGGAAATCTCTTTTCCTAGGATTGAAACGACAAAAGGTCCTGAAAGGTTCCACAAAATTACAATAAAGGAAAGGAGCGTACAGATGGCTTTCATCAGGCCAATGGCAAGACTGAGGGTCCGTGTCACAAAAAGTGACACATCTTCGCTGATGCGCTGGTCGGGATTATCCATATCCTTCCCGAACATTTCGAGCCGGTAATAGGTCTTGGCAGACAGCCACTCCTCCACATACCGTCTTGTCAGCCAGCGGCGCCAGTTCACAATGAGGGTCTGCTGCAGATAATAGGCATAGACAGCAAGGATGATATAGCTAAAAGCAAGGATGGTAAACCGCCAGAGTTGGTGAAAAATCTCATCCACAGCGTAATCCTGGAGCGCCGTATAAAAAGAATTGTTCCATTCATTCAATAGGACAAGAACAAAGACAACGCCCAGATTGAGGACGACGATGGCTAAAAGAAGGCCATAGGCCTTCTTTTTTTCCTCGCTTTTCCAATAGCTTTTCGTAAGGTCCCAAACTTGATGGAGTAGTTTAATAGTTACGTTTGTTTTTTTCACGTGTTCGTCTCCTTACACTATTACGAATATTGGTATTATAATCCTTTAAAATATAAAAATAAAGCCTTTTCTCGAATTATTTTCTTATTATCATAAAAAACGTTTTCCTTTTAAAAAAAGTCCCCTGCTTCCTCAAAGAAAGCAAGGGACAGGACAAACTTATTCGTCATCGACAGAACCCACGGGGATATCCGGATGGAAGATCATTTCAATGACAAGGAAGAGGACCGGTACGAGGAAGATAGAAAGGAGCGTGGAACTCATCATCCCCCCGATGATGGCCGTACCAATGGAGATACGGGACCCGGATCCAGCGCCGGAGGCCCACGCAAGGGGCACAGCACCAATGACCGTTGAGAACGCCGTCATAAGAATCGGGCGCAGACGAACCTTGACCGTATCAATCAGAGCCGGCAGGATAGCACGGCCATTATCGACACGCATCTTTGCGTATTCTACGATCAGGATGGAGTTCTTGGCCGACAGACCAATGAGCACAATCATCCCGATCTGCATGTAGATATCGGCAGACAGTCCACGCAGATACTGGAATCCGACGCAGCCCATGACCGCCGTCGGCACACCAAAGATGATGCCAAGGGGCAGGGACCAGGATTCATAAAGAGCGGACAAGCAAAGGTAAACGAAAATCAGGGACACGGCAAAGATCATGTAGGACGAGGACCCTGCATCTCGTTCGTCACGGCTCTGGTCAACCCATTCATAGGTGTAGCCGCTTGGAAGATTCTGTTTCAGGACTTCATCGATGGCACTCATGGCGTCACCGGTGGAATAACCCGTTGCCGGACTGCCGGCAATCATAGCGCCGCGGGCGTTATTGAAACGCGTAATAACCGGCGGTGCCTGAATTTCCTGCGAGGTCACCTGAAGTATTTTTCACAAAGATATTGGAAAGCTGTTTCGTATCGGCACGATATTTCTTATCTGCCTGGATGACGACTTTCCAGGTTTTCCCCAAGAGGTTGAAGTCGTTGACTTCACTGCCGCCGAGGTTTGCCTGAAGGGCCGTTGTTACGTTGGAAACAGGGATATTGAGACTTTCTGCCTTTTCGCGGTCGAGATGGAACTCGATGGATGGCGTGTTATCGGAAAATGTCGTATAGGCCATTCCAACTTCCGGACGCTGGTTAATGAGACCAAGGAGCTTATTAACATCCTGAGTCATTTCGCTGGTGTCCTTACCGACCGTATCCATGATGTAAAGGCTGAGGTTACCCGTATCGCTCATGCCCGGCAGGACAGCCATGTTGAAGGCGCGCACCGTGGCTTCCGGTGCATCGGCACCCATCGCCGCTACCTTATTGATGATTTCCTGGACCGACTGACCGTTCTTGCCTTCACGATCCCCAATGTCATTGAGCTTAACCGGGATGAGGACCCCGTTTGGCTGACGCGTCGAGGACAGGACATCGATACCGATGATCTGCATGACGTGACGGACGCCGGGAATCTCAGCAATCTTGGCTCCGAAGGATTCCGTAAAGGCCATGGACCGGTTCGTAGAAGCAGCCGCTGGCAGAGAAGCCGACACCAGCATGAAGGACTGGTCTTCATCCGGCACGTAAGCCGTCGGGATCATCTTGAAGAAGAACCCAATCAGGCAGAAGACAACGAGCATGCCGGCAAGCCCTACTTTATAATGGCTCAACAGTTTTTTCGAAAGGCCGACATATTTTTCCGTCGCCCATTCAAGGGCGCGGTTAAATACATCAAAGAGTTTCCCAATCGGCCCCGTAGCTTTCTTGAGGTCCTTTTTCGGCTTGATGACAAGCGCGCTGACAGCTGGTGACAAACTCATGGCAACGACAGCGGAAAGGGATAGGGCGACCACGATGGTAAGAGCGAACTGTTTATACAGAACGCCCGATACGCTGCGCATAGCGGCGAAAGTGGCTTCCTTTGGACTCATGCCCATTTCATCGACGTTATATTCAACGGCTTCGACAACAACGATGGCGTCATCGACGACGATACCAATGGCCAGCACCAAAGCAAACAACGTCAAGGTGTTGATGGTAAAGCCAAAGATATAGAAGGAAGTAAAAGTTCCCAAAAGGGAAACCGGAATGGCAAGGACCGGAATCAGCGTGGCCCGCCAGCTCTGGAGGAAGATCCAGGTAATAAGGACAACAAGGAGCAGGGTTTCAATGAAGGTCACCCCGACTTCCTTCAGGGATTCCTTAACGTATTCCGTATTATCCTGAACGATTTCAATCTTCATGTCCGGTGGGAAGTTCTTTTCCGCTTCCTCAAGGACTTTCTTGATGGCAGCAACCGATTCCAAGGAGTTGGCATCGGAGTTCAGCTGGATGGCGTACTGCATGGCAGGAATCCCATCCAACCGGCCAACAACCCCGTCACTGCGCTTGCCATACTCGACGCGGGCAATGTCACGCAGATGGAGCAGCTGTCCATTGTTGTTTTTTAGAACAATATTGCCAAATTCCTCTTCCGTCTTGAGTCGGCCCTGCAGACGGGCGGAATACTGGAATTCCTGATCGTTTTCTGTAGGACGGGCCCCGATGGAACCAACCGGTGCCTGAATGTTCTGGCTGGTAATGGCCGACTTGACATCGGCGGCCGTAAGGCCATTTTGGGCCATCTTCATCGGATCGAGCCAAACACGCAGGGACAGGTCCGGACCATATTCGTTGACTTCGGAAACCCCATCCACACGTTTCAAGGCATCGACGAACTGCGTCGTGCCATAGTTTTTAAGAAAGAGTTCATCATAAGTCCCATTCGGCGACAACAGGGAGAAATACATGATGGTCTCTTCTGCCTGCTTACTGGTCGTTACGCCATAGCTTGTTACTTCGCTCGGCAAGGACGCATTGGCCTGGGCCACGCGGTTCTGGACCTTGACCATATCCATGTCATCATCCGTACCGAGATCGAAGTTGATATCAAGGGTGTAGTTCCCATCGTTATCACTGGTGGAACGCATGTCGACCATGTTGTCAACGCCGTTGACTTCTTTTTCAATTGCCTGGGCAACCGTCTGCTCTACAACCTCAGCGTTGGCACCAACGTAGTTCGTTGATACGGAAATACGGGGGTTGGAAATCTGCGGATACTGGGCAACAGGGAGACTGACGGCGGAAATGGAACCGACAAGGGCGATGATGATGGAGATAACGCAGGCAAAAACAGGATGTTCAATAAAGAATTTTGCCACTTCCTAGACCTCCTTGTCAGCTTGCGCTCCCAGCGCTGGAAGAATCACTCGACGTGTCGAGTTCATCTTCCGTCATGGTTACGGGATCAACCTTACTGTCCTTATTTAGTTTCTGTACGCCTTCAACCACAACAGTTTCCGTACCGTCAAGACCGCTCTTGACGAGCCACAAACGGCCAATGCGGGCGCCAAGTTGGACTTCCTTCATAGAAACGCTGTTGTCAGCATTGACGACATAGACATAATGCTTATAGAGCAGATCCGTAACAGCCCGCTGAGGAACAAGGATGGCTCCAGGTTCCGTCGAACCCACAACGGAAACATTGGCAAACATACCAGGAAGGAGCAGATGATCCGGATTCTGGAAGAGTGCCTTCAAAGTCAAGGTACCCGTTGAATCACTGACGGAACGGTCGACCTGATCGACATATCCCTTATAGGCATAAGTAGATCCATCGGCGAGGGTCAGCGTAATGTCACGCAGCTGATTGCCGTTGTCCGTATTGCCCTTCAACATATCAAGGTAATCACTTTCGGAAACGGAAAAACGCACCCGCATGGGATCGCTGTTGGAAAGGGTCGTAAGGACGGTGGAGTTGGCCGTTACAAATTCCCCTTCAGCCAGTGTATTCGTATCGATTTTCCCTGCAAAGGGAGCTACGATTTTTGTATCGCTGACGTTTACCTGGGAACTTGTCACAAGGGCCTGGTACGCATTGACGCTGGCCTGAGCCTGTTCAAGCGCCGTATTGTACTGGTCTGCTGTCTGTTTGGAAACAGCTCCTTCTTCGTAAAGGCTCTGGTAACGGGCTGCATCACGCTGGGCATTGGCAAGGGAAGCCTGGGCATTGGCTAGATTGGCCTGAGCATTGAGCACATTGGCTTCATAGGCCCGAGGATCGATTTCGTAAAGAAGCTGTCCGGCTTCAACATAATCGCCGCCATTGACATACTTCTTGATAATGGTTCCTGTGACTTTTGACTTAATGGAAACCTGATCCTTTGCTTCAACAAAACCGGTGTACTCATAGGTCAGCGGTGTATCACGCTTGATGGCCTGCATGACCTTGACCTTGACAGCGCCACCAGGAGCGGCTGTTTTCTTGCTGCAGCCGGCAGCTCCCAAGGCAACGAGAAGTGCCAGCCCTAGAGCCATGGCTTTCTTTTTTCCTAGCATTGAAACTCCTCCTAAAATCCTTCCTTGCTGAAGGAAGTGCCCCTAAAGAGGCACTTCCAGCAAGGGAAAGTAAACTGAATCGACAAAAATTCCTATACATTATACCCTATGAAGAGGGTCCCTTCAAATCTCGGATTCTGTTGTTTTTACTTTCCGTTCTTCTTTTTTCTCGGCATTTCTTTCTTTTTCTTCTTTTGACTGGCTAGTCAAAAATTCTTCTTCAAGACGATTCTTGATCATGAAAGGCAATACCTTGTCTTCTTCCAGATCAAATTCCCTGTTGTCGCCATAAAACAGTCCCAACACGGCACCATCATAGTAGAATCCTTTCACGTCTTTTTCCGTGAGGGAAACCCCGGACGCTTGGGCTTCATTGCGAACCATGGTCCAGAACTTGCCCGCAGGCCGGACAAGATCCTTAAGTTCCACCGCTTCCCCGGTCCGCAAATCAAAATTGAAACCTTGGATGATGGGTTCATTCATCTCATGGTCGGAGTAAAGACCCATGACGAGGATACTGGCATAGTTTTTCCCTGCGTACTTCACATCATAGGAAAGATGGAGCCTACTTCCAAAGCTGGCATCGCGGATCTTGCTGCGATAGAACATTTCCATAGCATGGTTCATTTTCCAAGCAAGTTTTGCATCGAACTTTTGGAAATGAGGATAATAGAGATTGCCCACAGGGGTATCAAGAGGCAGAGGGATGATTTCATATCCTGATTTGCCCTTGACGCGGTCACTTGTCTGATAAGCCGGTTTCGTATAGAGCTCGGTCCTGAAGGAAACATCTTGGACCTGCCACGTACCGGCCCGATAAGCCCACAAGGTCCTCACATAGCCAATGGGCGCGGCCTGAACAGCACCAATGACCTTCTGCGTCGTAATGAGGGCATCCACCCCATCGCCATCCGTATCCATGGGAATGAGTTCACTGATGCCCTGAGCGTAAGGCCGCTGACCGGAAGGAAGGACACGGCCCGTTTCATCAAAGACGTTCAGTGTGTGGTAGGCATCTTCATTGCGGGAAAGATCGACGACGACTTCCTGCATCTTCCCGGGCAGATTAGGGAACTGGAGGCGGGCCCGATAACCGTCAAGATAGGTTCCTACAATCTGGACACCCCGGTTATCGGCAGCGGTAAAGATTTCATCCGGTTTCTTCCCGGTAAAATCAAGGATACGGAAATCCACCATACCGCTCGTGCCGCCCGTAGGAGCCGCGACGATGACATTGGGTGCGCCGCTGCCGGTCACATCAGCCAGCATGAGATAGGGATCATAACCGCCTAGGTTTTGGGGCCGGATGAAATATTTCACATCCTTTTTCCCGACTTCCTTGACAACAATATAAAGGTCCCCCATAAAAGAGGATTTTTCAACAACGGGATTGCCTAAAAGATCCACAACCTCTTCCTTCCCATCGCCGTCGACATCTCCAATGGCTTCGCTGATGAGCTGGCCGCGCTGAAGCTTGAGTTCCACTTCACGGACCGCCTTCTTGAAAGGAGGCTTGACAGGCACATTGCTGATGGGAGCTGACAGATTTTTTTGATTGGTCTTTCCCTCTACAGGTGCGGTTCCCTTTTTGGCGGCTTCCTTTTGGCTCCACCCCTCAGCCGCTGTACGGGCGGCTTCCGGAAGAGGTGCTTTTCCTTTAGGAGAGGCTGCTTCCCCCCAAAGGGCGGGCATTCCCAAAAGTCCTGCAAGGACCATGGTAACAAAGGTATGTTTCCTGCAATTCATATCAATAAAACCTCCTCTGCGATGTAGAAGAAAAAGTCAAATTCTTGATGATTGATCTATTATGAACACTTATTTTCTCATTATACTATAGGCCTCACAGAAAAGCACGGGCACGGCCATATTTTTCTTTCTGCAAGGGGGCGTCTGTTTTTTTAAAAAATTCTGTATTTTCCCTTTACAGAAAGTTCCAAGACGCCTATACTTAGAGTCACGTGAGTCCGGAGGACAGTCTCCTCCCCAAAGAAAAGGAAGGTACCTATTATGACCCAGTATGAAGCCATTACGCCTGACATCCTCGATGAACTGAAGGCCATTTCTGGTCACCGTGTCATCGTCGGTGAAGAAATCAATCCTGACTACACACATGATGATATGCCCATCTACGGCCTTGCCATGCCGGAAGTAACCATTGACGTCACGTCAACGGAAGAAGTTTCAGCCATCATGAAAGTCTGTGCCCGCCATCATATCCCCGTCACGGTCCGCGGCGCGGGAACGGGCCTCGTAGGGGGATGCACCCCGGTCCAAGGGGGCGTCGTTTTGTGCACCATGCGCATGAACAAGATCCTTGGTTACGACGAGGAAAACATGAATGTCCGCGTCGAAGCAGGGGTTCTTTTGGCAGACCTTGCCAAGGACGCTGAATCCCGGGGCTTTTTCTATCCGCCCGATCCAGGTGAGAAGTTTGCCACCTTGGGCGGCAACGTATCAACCAACGCCGGCGGGATGCGGGCCGTCAAGTACGGAACGACGCGGGACTACGTAGAAGCCATGACCGTTGTCCTGCCAAGCGGGGAAATCATGCACGTAGGCGCGCCTGTATCCAAATCCTCATCGGGATATAGCCTGCTCCACCTGATGATTGGTTCAGAAGGAACACTGGGCATCATTACGGAACTGACACTGAAACTCATTGCGCCCCCAGCCTGCCACTGTTCCCTTATCGTCCCCTTCGAAAACCTTGCTGACGCCATTGGCTCAGTTCCTGAAATCAAGCACTCGAACCTGAAACCCCAGGCCCTGGAGTTCTTTGAAAAGGAAATGCTTGAAACCACGGAAGCCTACATGGGGACAAGCGTTTTTCCGAAAGTGGTGGAAGGAACCGAAGTCGGCGCCTATCTTCTCATCACCCTTGATGCCGATCACAACGATGAATTGGACCGTCTCGTAGAACAAGCGGCCGAAATGCTCCTGGAAAAAGGCGCTCTTGACGTCCTTGTTGCCGATGTTCCAATGTATCTTGAAAAGACCTGGGCAGCCCGCTCCAGTTTCCTTGAAGGGATTGAATCAATCTATAACCTCATTGATGAATGTGATGTGGTCGTCCCCGTTTCAAAGATTCCGGACTTTACCCTCTACATCCGGGAAATTGCGGAAGGCTTTTCCTTTGACATCCGTATGTTCGGCCATGCCGGCGATGGCAATATCCACGTCTATGCCTGCAAAAAAGGCGCCCGTGAAGACATCCTGCCCTTCAAGGAAGAAACAGAACGTTTCATGCACGCCCTCTACGCCAAAGCGTCCGAATTGGGCGGCCAGATTTCCGGAGAACACGGGATTGGTCTCGGCAAACGGGCTTACCTTGCGGAAAACCTGGGTCCCCTTCCCATTGCCCTTATGCAGGGCATCAAGCTGGTCTTTGATCCAGACCTTATCCTGAACCCCAATAAAGTTTGCTTCTAATCATATAGCAAAAAGGCGAAAGAACCCATCCGGTTCCTTCGCCTTTTTTATTATCCCCAAACCGTCTGGGCAATGTCGCGCACAAGGGCAATCTTCTTCCACTGATCCTCTTCCGTCAGCTTGTTTCCGATTTCCGTCGACGCAAAACCGCATTGGGGGCTTAAGCTGAGCCGGGAAAGCGGAACATACTGGGCCGCTTCCTTGATGCGTTCCCGGATACGTTCCGGATCTTCAAGGTCAGGACGTTTGGTCGTCACAAGGCCCAGGACGACCGTCTTATCTGGTGATACATAACGCAATGGAGCGAACCCACCGGAACGCTCGTCATCAAATTCAAGATAGAGGGTATGAACCTTTTCGCGAGCAAAAAGAAGGGGCGCAATGGGCAGATATCCGCCTCGGGCCGCCCAAGTCGAATGGTAGTTACCGCGGCACACATGGGTCGAGATGACAAGGTCAAAGGGCTGGTCCTCCAGGACTCGGTTATTGATGGTAAGATGACGTTCAGCAATGACCTTAAGATTTTCAGTCCCGCCCTGGCGCTGGGTCCAGTACTTCGTGTCACAGAGCATGGCCCACGTACAATCATCCAGCTGCAGGCAGCGGCAGCCAGCATCATAAAGGTCACGGATCACGGTTCGATAAGCGGCGACAATATCATCGATGAGCGCGTCCTCGTCAGGATAGATTGCTTTTGTGACCGCGGCGTTTTCCTCCCGGTAAAGCTCATCAAGCAAATGCGCCGGAGCAGGGAGAGTTTCCTTTACCACTGTATTTTGATAGGCAAACTGTTGGGTAAAGCGGAAATCATCGACGATGGGATGATGGTCCCCAGAAAGCTTTCCCGTAAGGACTGCTGTATCCCGGCCTGTTTCCTCCCCTTCGAAGAAATAGCCATGGGAAAGGGTTTCCCGCTTGATTCCGCCAAGGCCCCACATAAAATCAAGGTGCCAATATTCGCGGCGAAACTCCCCATCCGTCAGGGTGCGCAGGCCAAGAGCCTTTTCCTTGCTGATGAGTTTGCGGATTTCCTCATCTTCCACGCGGCGCAGGCCAGCCTGACCGAGGGCGCCGGAGCGGAACGCCTCACGTGCCTTTTTGAGGCGTTCCGGACGCAGGAAACTGCCTACAATATCAAAATGAACGGGATTCTGTACAGCCATGATGATTCCCCCTTACGGTGATGATGGAATCCATTCTAACGCAATGCTTTTTATTTGTAAAATAGGCTTTTTATACCATTTCCTATAACTTTAAAGCATAGCAAAAAGACGGTCCCCTTTTGGGTCCCGTCCCTTCCTTTTTTATTATTGTGTCTTTTCGGCAAAGTAATGCGGTGAATCGCCCCACTCGCCAAATCCGACTTTATCCCCAATAGAGGCCACCCGACCGGCAAGGCAGTGCTTACACTGATCCGGGGAATCCTCAACGCAGGGTTTGTTGTCGTAAAGCAGATACTGAGGGCGGAACTTCGGCAGCGTTACAAGCGGCATGAGGATATTGGCTCCTGCCAAAAGCCCCAGTTCCCGTCCCAAGGGATTCAGGGCCTGAAGCGCCGTAGTAGCGGCGATATTGACGTTCTTAAGGTAAAGACGCGTCACGGCAATCATATTAAGACCCAGGATAAAGCGCTGGTTCTGTGCTTCTTTGCTGTCACCGCCGGCTGCAAGGACATGTTTCCCAATCGGTGTATTGTGGTGAACGACATAAGGACCCATACCGATCATATCGATATCCATATGGCGGAAAAATTCGATATCGCAGGCCAGGTCATCCAAGGTCTGCCCCGGCAGCCCCATCATGTCTCCGGTTCCTACCTGGTAGCCAATCTTTTTGAGCGTCTTTAGGCAGTCACGACGCACTTCCCACTTATGGTGCCCATCTTGGGGGTGAAGGGTCCGATATAAGGCAGGATTGCTCGTTTCAATGCGCAGAAGGTAGCGATGGGCCCCCGCTTCAAACCAGCGTCGGTAGGTTTCTTCCGTCTGCTCCCCAACACAAAGCGTAAGGCCCAAGGCACCGCCGCCAATTTTTTTGATATCCAGGATCAGACGTTCCACGTAGGCAATGAATTCCTCGTCCTGACGCTCCCCACTCTGCAGGGTCAGCGATCCGTAACGCTCATCATAAGCCCATTTGGCCATGGCAAGAAGATCTTCATAAGGCGTGTCAAAGCGTTCCACCTCTTCATTATCCCGGCGGATGCCGCAGTATTTGCAATTCTTGATACAGCGATTGGAAAATTCCAAGAGGCCCCGGTAATGGTCAACATTACCAATATATTTGAGTTTTACGGCATAAGCCGCATCATAAAGTTTCTTTCGCTGTCCCGCGTCCGTTGTCCCCAGAAGGGTCACAAGGTCACTATGGGTCAAGGTTTCTTTCTGTAAGATTGCATCAATGGTCACAACGGTTCTCCTATCTTCCATCAAGTGACGTTATTGTATATGGAAAGAGGGCGGCCTGTCAAATGTTGGCCTTGGAAATTGGGCGAATTCAAGGGAAAGGTAAGCCCGTTCTATCATTAAAAAAAATGGAGGAATCAATGGGCTCATGGGCTATCGTACAGTGGACCGTCCCACGTTTGGGGATAGCTTACGCCTGGGCGCTTCCTTTCCTAACCATGTGTCGTCACGTCCAGCCCCCAGTGCCATCTGACTTTTTTTCGAATCAGGAAAATGAACAAAAGAGACTGCGGAAAAATGAATTACTCATTTTTCCGCAGTCTCCCGTACATCAGGCTTCTTCGTCGTGATCTTTGACGAGGCCCTCGGCTTTTTTCTTTTTATAGACAAGATAGTAGGGTGCGATGACAAGGATTCCGCCAAGGCCCCAGACAAGCTGCATCGGTTTGGCATTGGAGAGCATCCAGAGACTCGTTAAAAAGGCAACGACTGGAACAAAGATGCCGCCAGGGATCTTATAGGTCCGTTCCCGGTCCTTCCACTTGCGGCGGAAGACAATGACTGAAAGGACCGTCGGCAGGTACTGGGTAAACCGGCTTACGGCACTGATGGCAGCAAGGGTCGTAAAGCTGCCGCTCCAAGCAAGAAGGATGCTGAGAATGGCAACGACGACGCTTGAAGCCCACGGCGTTCCCCAGCTCGTGCGCCGATTGAGGAAAGCCGGCAGCATGCCGTCTTCAGCAAGGGACGTGCATGCCCGAGGCGCAATAAAGGATTCGGCAAGGTTGATGCCGCCCATGCTAAAGAGTGTTCCAAGCAGGATGAAGTAAGCGCCGACGGGCCCAACGGCGCGGCCAAAGGCGGTCTGGATAGGGGCTTTGTCCACAGCCAGATCCGGTCCCAGGATACCGATGGAAATCCCCACGACGAGCATATAGATGATGGTGACAATGATCATGGTCAGGATGATACCCCGAGGCAAATCCTTTTTAGGATCCTTGAAATCTTCGGCGGCAACTGCAATGGCTTCAAATCCCGTGTACGCAAAAAACATGGTAATGGCGGCATTGGCAAAGGCCCCGTCAGCCATATGGGTCGGAACAAAAGGCGTGAAATTGCTGCCATTGACAAAAAACAGGCCCACAGCAATAAAGACGCATAAAGGAACCAATTTGGATATGGTCATGAGGTTATTGAGGATCTTTGAAATCTTGACCCCTGCAATATTCATGATGGTGAGCCCGCCAATGAGCACGGCAGCAATGAGATTCTTCATGGTGTCGCCGGCAAAAAATGGAAAGGCAGCGCCCAGTGCCGTCGCAAAGCCAACGGCCATAGCCGCCCAGGCAATGATGGTCACAACGAGCTTCAGCACGCCCACCTCATAACCGACAAAATCCCCAAAAGCGGCCTTGGCATAAAGGTACGGGCCCCCATTCCGGGAAAAGAAACCGGCGACTTCCGCAAAGCAAAGGGCAAGGCAGCCAGCAAGGAACGCATCAAAAAGAAGGATCAGGAGGCTTGACGGTCCCATCAGGGCATAGGCCCGGTTTGGCAGGAGAAAGATTCCCGTCCCGATGATGCTGTTGATACC
>OHLE01000592.1_pt1 | contig 20378 bp, 15 predicted proteins | sample 1568971 | NCBI WGS metagenome assembly OHLE01 (sample SAMEA3879556, study PRJEB24766) | human gut metagenome | biome: human-associated habitat; feature: feces | place: USA | collected 1985/1987
CCCCCGCCAGATCATATTCCCGGATTCTGTCACCGATGCTCTTGTCCACATTGCTTTTGACGCGTTCCATGGAAGAATATTTTTCCACACGTTTTCTCGCTTCCGTCTCCGAAATTCCCAGCTCTTTTACCAGCATGGCTATCACCTTTTCCGGTTCTGTGATCTGATTATGAATCACCGATACGGTACAGACCGTCTTGTTATCCGCCAGTACCACTCCGTTCCTGTCCAAAATACGGCCTCTTGCCGCCTTTATGCTGCGTTCTCTCTCATGCAGTCTCGTCGCCGCTTCCTCATAATAATCCGCCCTCCACACCATCAGATACAAAAGTCTCATAAACAATCCGATAAGCACCAGTGCACATATGAAAAAAATGGTCATGATCTTTTTACGATGAAAAAAACGATTTTGCTGATCCGCCATAAAAAAACCTCACAACAAGAGCTTTTTACATTTTATTGCTCCTGCTGTGAGGCTATTCATATGTTTTGTTTATTCATTCTGCTGATTCAGCAGATTATTGTTAATGGGACTGTCACCCATGGTATCGTCCCCGCCGACATCCGCTCCCGTAATGGGATCGATCAGACCGCCGTCGATCGGACTTACCAGATAACCGGTAGCGGGATCTTTGGGATAATTTCTCCAGTCCTCCGTAACCATCGTCGTATCGTCACCGGTTCCGTCACCACTCTGGGAATCTCCGGACTGATCATCTCCGGTCTGAGCGTCTCCGGTCTGAGCGTCTCCGGTCTGATTGTCTCCGGTGCTCTGGTCATCTCCGTTCTCGGGAGTCTGGGTATACTGATTCGTAATCTCGATCTGTTTCTCCGCCAGTTCCTGAATCTCCTTTTCAGACAGTTCCTCCGTCATGAAGATATTCAGATAAGGCAGCACTTCCGTCAGAACATTTCGTACAATACCGGTTGCAAACTTTGCATCATCCTGAGGGGATGCATTGGCACGGTCCACGACTACATAAATGGCGATCTGGGGATCATCCGCCGGTGCATATCCCATAAAGGATACAACATACTCACCGTTTTTACGGGGAATAGTCTCTGCGGTACCGGTCTTGCCGCCGATGGCATAACCTGCAGGTCTTGCGGTTCTACCGGTTCTGCGGTCACCACCCTCTTCCATAACGGTAGCACGACAGTACTGTCTGATCTTCGCCGAAGTGCTCTCGGAGATTGTCTGTCGTAACACTCTCGGTTCAATGTTCTCCACCGTTGCTCCGCTTGCATTGGTGATCTTATCCACCATATGAGGCTCATAATAGTAACCGCCGTTGATCAGAGAGCAGAAACCGGTGATCATCTGGATCATGGTCACATTAAAGTTCTGTCCAAAGCTGTTGGTCGCCAGATCAGCGCTTCCCATCTGGTCCACCGGGAACAGCAGGCTTGCTGTTCTCGCCTCTCCTGCCAGATCCACGTTGGTCTTTAATCCAAAGTTAAAGATCTGCTGGAATTTGGCAAATTCCTCTTTGCCCATGGTGGCAGCAATCTTCATTAACGCTACGTTGCAGGACCAGGCAATGGAATCCTGTACCGATACATCACCTTCACCGCCGGAACGGTAGCTGTGGCATTTGATCGTATGTCCGCCGACTTCCAGAGATCCGTTACACTGATAGTGCTCGTTGCCGGTGATGGCACCGCTCTCCAATGCTGCTGCCACGGTAAAAGGCTTCGCCGTGGATCCCGGCTCGTAAGTGGTGGAGATACAGTAGTTCTTCCACAGGTAGTTCAGATTATCCAATAGCTGCTCATCTGTCAGGGCATCGATATCTTCCTGGGTAAAATAGGTATCTGTCTTCGTCAGTACCTGGTAACCGTTGGCATTGGTCACCATCTCGATCTTACGGGATCCCAAAAGGGCGTCCGTATTCCTGGTATCGTTCAGGTCATAGGTAGGATAGCTGGCCATGGCCAAAATATTGCCGGTATTGACTTCCATGATGATGCAGCCCACATTTTCCGCACCGTTACCGGGATGTACCGCATCCTTATGCTCCTCGTTAAACTGCTTTAAGTATTTCTCTACAATGCCCTGAATATTGGCATCAATGGTACTGTGTATCGTGTTACCGTCCACTGCCGGCTTGATCGTACGCTCCAGGTTGGCATCGTCATTCAGATAGCCGTACTCTCTTCCGGTGGTTCCGTTCAGAACATCATTGTAATACTCTTCCAGACCGTACTGTCCTTCATTGTCCGCTCTGGAAAATCCGATCACATCTGCCGCCAGAGAACCGTTGGGATAGACTCTCTTATATTCCTCTTCAAACCAGACACCACGGATCTTGCTGTTCTCCAGTGCTGCCGCCTGGAATCCGCTGATCTGGTCATAAGTCATCCTCCGAAGAGGCACATACCAGGAAGATTCGGGGTGAGACGTTACATACTGCCGCACTGCCGTCATGTCCAGATCCGGAAAATTTGCACCCAATGCTTCCATGGTGGGTTCCAGATAATCCTCCCGATCCAGCATTACTCTGGCATCGATGACCAGATTATATACTTTCTCGCTGACCGCCAGCTTTGTTCCTTTGGCGTCCACAATATCGCCGCGCCGGAAAGGTAATGTTATGGAATCATATTTCTGCTGAGACAGCACCTGTTTCTCGTAAGCTGCACCATCTGCTTTCACGATCCATGTAAGGCGCACCGATAAAAGAATAAATGCCAAAATAATCAGTGCATAAAGACACAGGAGCTTTTTCTGCATTTTTACGGAAAATTTTTTAGGTTTCTGTTCTTTCACACTTCGGGCCTCCCAGGCTTAGTTCTGACTGTTATCAGCCTGACGCATGTAGTCATTACTGTTGCTCTCATAAGGGATTACCTGTCCCTCGGTTGCATAGGTCATTCCCAGTTCGCCGATGGCAATCCTCTTAATCTCTTCCAGGTTGATATTACTGGTAATGCGACTGTATTCTTCATCATTTGCCAGCTTCAGAGAGTTCAACTCGCTCTCCATTCTGGATACTTCCGTGATCCTGGCAGTCAGTTCTGACTGCATCTGAATATAGTTCACCAAAAAAAATGCACATGCCACCAGTGCCACCATCAGAAAAGTCACATAGCCGATGCTCATATGTCTTGCTTTTTCTCTGTTTTTTCTCGTCTCGTGAGACAGCTGTCTCCGGGGCTCTTCCATCTGCCTGCGGATCTGTAAGTCTCTTGCTGTATTATCATATATGTATGGGGTATTACTTCTTCTCTGTGCCATACTTTATTCCCACTTTCACTGATGAAATATTTAAAATTCTTTATTTCTTTTCAAACACGCGTAACTTCGCGCTCTTGGATCTGCTGTTTACTTCCAGTTCTTCCGCACCGGGCAGAATCGGTTTTCTGGTGATCACCTTTCCCTTGGAGACCTTACCGCATACACACACCGGAAATTCCGGAGGACAGGTACAAGGATTTTCATTCCTGCGGAACGCATTTTTCACGATCCGGTCTTCCAGGGAATGGAAGGTGATGATGCAGAACCTCCCACCGGGATGCAACAGATCGATCAATTCGTCCAATGCCTTTTTCAGTACTTCCAGTTCCTGATTGCACTCAATGCGGATCGCCTGGAATGTCTGCTTGGAGGGATGTCCGTTCTGCCGCATCTTCGCCGGAACTGCAGCTTTGATGATCTCGTTTAATTCAAAGGTAGTCTCAATGGGCTTGTCCGCCCTGTTTTTTACAATATGTTTCGCAATGTTTTTCGCAAACGGATCTTCGCCGTAATCCCGGATGATATGATACAGCTCCATCTCGGAATAGTTGTTCACGATGTCTCTCGCCGTCAGGGTCTGTCTGCGATCCATCCGCATGTCAAGCGGTGCATCAAATCGGTAAGAAAACCCTCTGTCCTCGGTATCTAACTGGTAGGAAGAGACTCCCAGATCCAGCACGATGCCGTCCACACCGGTAACTCCGTATTCTCTGAGTGCCTCCACCGCATTCACGTAATTGTTGCGGATCACGGTCACTTTATCTCCAAAGCATCGTAATCTCTCCGATGCCGCCGCGATCGCCGCGTCATCCTGATCGATCCCGTAGAAATGTCCGTTCTGTAAGCGGCTGCACACTTCATATGCATGTCCGCCGCCTCCTAAGGTTCCGTCCACATAGATGCCGTCCGGTCTGATATTCAGTTGTTCGATGGTCTCATGCAACATCACAGAATAATGATTAAATTCCACGACGGTCATCCTTTCCTGCTTCTTTTAAATGGTCAGTCCCAGTCCTTCCATGGCACCGGTGATCTCATCCATATCCGCATCGGAATTCATGGCCTCCCACTTATCCTTGCTCCAGATCTCCACGCGGCTGCCGACTCCGACTAACACCACATCTTTTTCCAGTCCGGCGAATTCTCGCAAGTGTGCCGGTAACAGGATTCTTCCCTGCTTGTCCACTTCCACCGTAGCCGCACCGGCTAAGAAGAAACGGGCAAATTGTCTTGCTTCCTTATTGATCAGAGGTAATGAGGTCAGCTTCTGTTCAAAAGCGTTCCAGTCATCGCCCGCATACACAAATAAGCAGCCGTCCATTCCCTTGGAAATCACAAATTCCTCGCCCAAAGTCTCTCGGAATTTCGCCGGAATGATCAACCTGCCTTTCGTATCTAACGTATGGTTGTACTCGCTCATAAACATCGCACTCACCACCATTCATCCAAAAGGGGACTGCCACGAAAAAGGAGGTCATTTTTTCAAAAATCTACCACTTTGTGGCACTTGCCTCCACTTTCTCCCACTTTTATTATGATTTTATACTAAATTAAGGGATTTTACAAGAGAAATCAAGTAGCTTTTTTCGACGGCGGAATCCAAAAAAGCGCCCTGTCCTACGACAAGAGCGCTCTTTTCCACTATATGTGGTAAAAAAATAAGAGCAAACACAACATCTATGTATTTGCTCTTATTTCGATATTCTTAATAAATTTTTAAAAATTTTTAATTTTTTTCCACTTTCGGCTGTTTTTTCAGGTGCATACGTACCACAATGTCCGTCACCACCGCGAAGATCACCATGCACAGAGATAATACCTGCGATACAGCGAGGGTCGTTCCGGGAATAAACAGGGTATCTGTCCGGATACCTTCGATCCAGAATCTGCCAAGACCATAGCCTCCGAAGTACAACAGACAGATCTCGCCCTCGAACTTTTTGTACTTGCGGTATACCAGCATAATGAGCAGAATCATCAGATTCCACAGACTCTCATAGAGGAATGTGGGATGTACCTGAATGTAATTGGTACCTTCCACAATATGTGCTGCCACATTCTCGGAAATATCCCGGCTGCGCACCGCTTCGATGGGAAGCCGCATTGCCAGGAAATTATCCGTATATTCTCCGAACACTTCACGGTTCATGAAATTGCCCCAACGCCCGATGGCCTGTCCTAAGATCAATCCCGGTACACACAGGTCTCCCAGCCGGAAAGGGCTGATCTTCTTGGTCTTGCAGTAAATGAACAGAGTCAGGAAAGCTCCGATCACACCGCCGTAGATCGCCATACCACCGTTACGGGTATTGAAGATGCTGAGCAGATTATCCTTGTAATAGTCCCAGGCAAAGATCACATAATAGATTCTGGCACCGATCACGGAAAAGATCACGGCATAAATAGCGAAGTCCCAAATAGTATCCGGATTCTCTCCGCTCACCTTTGCCTGGTGCACTGCCATCAGAATTCCCGCCAGTACACCGATACCGATGATCAGACCGTAAAAAGCGATCTCGAAACCGAATACGGTAAAGCTTCTGGGAACATTTTCCAGGTAAATGCCTAAATGGGGAAATGCTATATCTCCTGCATTCATCATAATATTTATATCCTTTCTTAGTATTAACCGGCTTCTTCGCGCTTTGCGCTCTCGAATCCGGCATATCAGACGTTAAATCTGAACAGGATCACATCACCGTCCTGTACGACATAGTCCTTGCCTTCCATGCCGACCAGACCTTTCTCACGTGCAGCTGCCAGAGATCCCTGCTCTAAAAGATCCTTGTAATTTACAACTTCCGCCTTGATGAAGCCTCTCTCGAAATCGGAGTGAATCTTACCGGCTGCCTGAGGCGCCTTGGTACCGATCTTGATGGTCCATGCTCTGGTCTCATCCTCTCCTGCAGTCAAAAAGCTCATCAGACCTAAGATATGATAGCTTGCCTTGATCAGCTTCTCCAGACCGGATTCCTTCAGTCCCAGATCATCCAGGAACATTGCCTTCTCATCATCATCCAGTTCAGAGATCTCTTCCTCGATCTGTGCGCAGATGACGAATACTTCGCTGTTCTCACTTGCTGCAAACTCTCTGACCTTCGCTACCATCTCATTGGAGGCACCGTCATCTGCCAGATCATCCTCGGATACATTGGCTGCATAGATCACCGGTTTGTAGGTCAGCAGATTGTATTCCTTTATCAGAGCCAGCTCGTCCTCATCGGTAACTTCCAGGCTCTTCGCCATCTTGCCGCTCTCCAGATGCTCCTTGATACGCTCTAAGAGTGCCAGCTCCTTGGCATAAGTCTTGTCCATTCTGGCAGCCTTGACTACCTTGGACAGTCTTCTCTCCAGTACTTCCAGATCTGCGAAGATCAACTCTAAGTTAATGGTCTCGATATCCCGCAAAGGATTGACACTACCGTCCACATGGATGACATTGGGATCCTCGAAGCATCTTACCACATGGACAATGGCATCCACCTCACGGATATTGCTTAAGAACTGGTTCCCCAGTCCCTCACCCTTGGAAGCACCCTTTACCAGGCCTGCGATATCTACAAATTCAATCACAGCAGGGGTCACTTTCTTGGAATGATACATCTCTCCCAGCGCTTTTAATCTGTCATCCGGAACTGTTACCACGCCCACATTGGGGTCGATGGTACAGAAAGGATAGTTAGCGGATTCCGCTCCCGCCTTGGTCAGGGAATTGAAAAGTGTACTCTTTCCCACGTTGGGAAGACCTACGATACCCAGCTTCATGATTTATTTACCGTTCAGACCTAACGACAGGGTCTGCCTTTCTTGTATTTTCTATTCTTTATTTCACTCATAAGTCCATCCGTCTCCGTGCAGAGACAAACGAATCCGAAATAGTATTATAGCATACCTCACACTCTTTGCAAAGTCCTTACTGTTCAAAGTAAGTATTGATTCCGGTGAGAAGCCCTGTGGCTAATTGTTCCAATATCACATCGCTGTGGTCCGAATACGCATTTCCCAGTTCCATATCCACAGAAGGGATCGTGCTGTAGGATGTCTGGGTCAGGTCAATACCCATATGTCCTTTCCCATAAATTGTGGCTCCCTGCTCCCGCAGTCCTTCCACCAGATCCGTTCCCAGGGTATCGTGCTGCTGCCAGTGCGATGCCACCGGCTCCATGTTTTTCAGCGCTTCCGGCACCGAGATATAGAAGCATCCCTTGTCGTAATTTTTGCCGTCACCGCTGTCCCAGTGCAGCGCAATATGGCAGTCCGCGACATTGTTGCAGATCACAGTCCGCGCCACATTGTCTAACTGCACATCCTCACTGTCCCGTAGCATCAGCACATCATAACCGGAGGATAACAGCTTATCCCGCAGGATCTGTGCCATACGTAATGTCACCTCCCGCTCCGGTGTGCCGTCCTGAAACGTCATGCCTCCGGAAACTGCTGCAGCTTCCATTGCTCCCGCCGCCGTACTGCCTCCGGTGACTTTCGCCGAGCCGTCCGGATGACACAGAGTCTTTACTTTACTCCCTCCCACAGTACCATGTCCTGCATTGACACCGATGACGATACCTTTTCGTCCAGATTCCTCCGGTGCCCTGTAGAGTACTGCGGCTCCGGTATTTATTTTAGAATGATCTGCATATTCCCATGTGGAATCCAGGGTAATCTGCTGCAAGTTGGTGTATTCCACCGGTTGCATCTGTGGTGTGACATTTGCCGTTCCCTGTGGTGCCGCACTCTCTGAAACCATAGCTTCTATAATTTCTACATTCTCTATGGTCTCTGTGCTCTCCACGGTTTCTGTGCCCTTCACGGTCTCTGTGTTCTCCACGGTTTCTGTGCTCTTCACGCTTTCCGTACTCCCGGTATTTTCCTGTGTTCCACAGGCAGTCAGGGTAAGCGCCAGCACCATAATGGTTACTCTCACCGCCACCCTGTATTGTTTTCTGTGAAGCATTTGTCTTTTTCTCCTCCGATATGAAAAGAACCACAGCTGTGAACTTACAGCTATGGTTCTTCTGTTCTCTCTTCCTTATTCCGCTCATTTCGGAACACATCCTCTGATTAGCCGCGCAGTTTGAAATGCTCTAACAGTTCGTTCAGAGTAGTAGCAGATGCGGAAAGCTCCTCGCTGGTAGCGGAAGTCTCTTCAGCTGCTGCAGAGTTAGACTGGATAACATCATTGATGTCTCCCACACCCTTTTTGATATTTTTAACGGAAACCGCCTGTTTGTCAGACGCAGTACGGATATTGGCAACCTCCTGGATGATCTGATCCAGTTCGGTCATAACCTTCTGCATTGCTTCGTTGGTCTCCCTGGTAACCTTATTACCCACCTCTACCTCGTTCATGGACTCTTCGATCAGCTTCTTGGACTCTACTGCGGAATTAGCACTCTCTTCTGCCAGCTGTCTGATCTGATCTGCCACGACTGCAAAGCCTCTTCCTGCCTCTCCGGCACGGGCTGCCTCGATGGAGGCATTTAAGGACAGCAGATTGGTCTGGGATGCGATATTCTCAATATCTGCGATGATCTTTTCAATGTTCTGGGTCGTTGCGTTGATCTTCTTCATGGCATCTACCAGCTCATCCATCTTCTTCTGGCTGTTGGCTGCCTCGATACCTACCTTTTTCGCCTTGTCATGTACAATGTCGGTAGACTTGGTATTCTCCAGTACCTGACTGGTTACTTCGTCTACGGTAGCCACCAGTTCTTCTACGGATGCTGCCTGATGGGTAGCGCCCTCCGCGATATCCTGTGCACTGACTGCCAGCTGATTGCTGCCCGCAGATACCTGCTCGGAGGAATCCTGAATACCGTGCATGGTCTCGCTGACCTTATTTACCATTTCATCCAGCTCATCTAAAACATCTCGGAGCTGTCCGACATATGCTTCCGGGCAGCTGCTGTGAACATCAAAATTACCATCGGAAAATTGCTCTACGATAGTCTGCAGATCTGATACAACCTTTTTCAAAATAGCTGCGGCGGTCTCAAAGCTGTCGGAAAGTCTGCCCAGCTCATCCTCAGATTCATAAGGTACGCCGATCTCAAAATCACCGGATGCGATCTTCTCAGACGCAGTTACCAGGTTCGTGATCGGATCTATCAGCATTTTGGCAAGCATTTTCGACATGGATGCATTAAATATGATAGCTAAAACAAGTAAAACCACAACAACTATACTTCCTATATAGCCTTTTGACCGTATCAATTCCACCACTGCCACCAGTGCAAGCACCACATATAAAATATCCATGATGCGGAACGCAAAAGACAGCTTATTTTTAATTGGTTTGTCTCTTAGTATTTCTTCCAGTTTTTTCATTTGTTTCTGCTCCTTCCGTGAATGAACCTTCCTGTATTTTATTTTAATTTTCCTTATCTGTTTCGTCAAGATGAAGCTTCTTAAAATTATGTAAAAATTAAGTATGGGAAGCCCTGCTCATCTCCAGTAATTTATCTCTCATTTCATTCTCAATGCGCTGTAAATCTTCCTCAGCGCTCTGTCTTCTCGCACGTCCCTCTTCCTGGATCTTCATGACCTCATCCAATGTCGTCATCAGTGTCTGATTGGTACTCTTAAGTGTCTCTATATCCACAATTCCCCGCTCGGATTCCTTCGCTGTCTCCACAGAAGCCACCTTCAGTGCTTCCGCGTTCTTCTTCAACAGTTCATTGGTCATATCCGATACGGCACGCTGTGCCTTGGCGGCATCGGTAGCATGATCCAGACCGATGGCAATGACCATCTGACTCTTCCACAGAGGGATCGTATTCACTAACGTCGACTGGATCTTCTCGGACATGGCGATGTCATTAGACTGGATCAGACGAATCTGGGGTGCCATCTGCAGGGAAATGGCTCTGGTCAGCTCCAGATCATAGATCTTCTTCTCAAACCGCTCACACATTGCCGCAAAATCTTTCGCTGCCTGGGTGTCCTCCGGAAGTCCACTCTTCTGTGCCTTCTCTAAAAGCTCCGGAAGCTCCACACTTTTTGCCTGCGCCAGCTTCTTTTTACCTGCCAGGATGTACATGGACAGTTCCTGGAAGTAATTCAGGTTCAGCTGGTACAGCTTGTCCAACACAGCCACATCCTTTAACAGCACTACCTGATGACTCTCCATGGCATCACAGATCTTTGTGATATTGACTTCCGCCTTATCGTACTTTGCTTTCAGATTGCTCAGCTTGTCTCCGCTTTTTTTGAACAGTCCGAAAAATCCCTTATCTTCCTCGGTGTCGAAATCCTTTAACTGTGCCACCACGTCGGTTAACAGATTTCCAACTTCTCCCATATCCTTGGTCCGGACATTACTAAGCGCCGTCTCTGAGAAATCAGCGATCTTCTTCTGGCTTCCGGCTCCGTACTGTAACACCGCCTGGGTATTGGTCAGGTCGATCTGTGCTGCAAAATCATCCACCTGTTTCTGCTCTTCCGGTGTCAGTTCCATCTCGGGAACCGCCTGCTCTTCCACCAACTCCTCCGGCTTCTTCTCCACGATCTCTGCCTTTGCCTCCGCAAAAGGATCCAGTGTAAGAGTCGGTGCTTCTTTTGTTGCTGCGTCTAAATCCATATTCATATTGATACCCCCATTTTTTACAATTGCATCATTTATTATTTACTGTTTTTCCATTACAAAATCGGATTCCGTCAGACCTTCCTTTGCCAGCATGGCCTGTAATACCTGCGCATCCGCCGATGCGTCAAAGGCGGCATCCTGAAACAGATTGTTTAACAATGTCACAAATGCCTGATTGATCATGTCCAGTGTCTTCCCGATCTCTTTCTTGGCCTCGAGAATTTCCTCTCCCGGACTACTGACCTCGTCAAATTCCGCATACTGCTCCACCAGTTTTAAAGTAGTGGGCAGATAATAATCCATTAATTTATGCATTCTGTGCATCTGCTCCGGGTGCTCCTGCACTCTGTCGAAGATCTCCTTCAACAGATTCTCCAGGCGGTACAGTTTCTCAGAGATTGCCTCCTCTTCGATCCGGTCGTTCAGATCCCGCAGATGTCTGATGCATTCCATCCCCTCTGCCACCATACTGTGGAGTTCCTGCTCTCTCTCCGTCTGTGCAGCGTCCTGTGTTGTTCCTTTGTCCGGCATCTGTTTTGCCTGCTCCTCTGATTTTTTCTGTTCCAGATAAGCCTTTTCTGTCTCCAGATATTGATGATAGATCACATCATTTAACATAAAACAGGTCTCTTTGTCATCCAGATGCCCCTCAGGGAACATTCCGGCTTTTAACATTTTGCGCAGATCCTTTTTTACATAGCGGACGCTTTTGCCTGTATAACGCGCCATCTCCGTGATCACACCGTACATCTTGGTACCGCACAGTTCCAGATATTTCTCCGCACGCTGTAATCTCCTGCGCTGTCCGTTGCCATAGGCGATCATCTCCAAAAATACCAAAGAAAGTACTCCCGGAAGGATCGCCGCACTTATACTTGCTGCACTAAAAGCGGCCAGAAGAAGCTGTACCAAAAGTCCCAGCCCGGAAAAGCCTAGTCCGATGCCTCCGAACACGGTGCACAAAGTTCCGGACACGCTTCCCTTTTTCTCCATTTTTACCAAAGAAGTCATCTCCAAAGCCGTAGTCTTTCTGGGTGTCCAGACACCGGCCTGATTTCCAGAACGGTTCTGCGCCGCCTGTGCCTTACGCTGTTCTTCCCATTGTTTTTCCCGTTCTTTTCGCTGTCTGTGCCACTCCTCATTCTGTCTGCGGTGTTCCTCCCGCTGTCTTTCCCGTTCTTCACGCTCCGCCTGGATCTGCTCTTCGGACTTCTCTTCTTCCCGCTTTTTATCCTGCCAGCTGCGCTGGGAATTCCAGACCCTTTTCTCCGCGGCTTCCCTGGACAGATTCGCCTGAAAATCCGCTTCCCGCAGAGCATCGTTGACTGTATCGCTCACTAACGTATTCAGTGCCCGGAAATCTCCGGTCTTCATGGCTTCGGCGATGGTTTCTTTAAATTTTTCCCCAAGATGATTCTGCACTTCACTCATAATTAATATTTTCTCTGACTTTTCAGTTCCTCATAGAGCAGACAATAATTCTCGTAACGTGTCCGCGAGATCTCCCCTTCCGCCACGGCATCTTTCACGCCGCAGACCGGTTCTGAGATATGAGAACATCCTCCGAATCTGCAATATTTTTCAAACGGAACAAATTCGGGATAATATCCCGCCAGCTGCTCTTTTTCCAGTCCGAACAGTCCCAGGGAGCTGAACCCCGGAGTATCCAGAATGTAAGTATCCGGTGCAATGGAGATCAGTTCGGAATGCCTGGTGGTATGTTTTCCACGCTCGATCTTCTCACTGATGGAACCGGTCTCCATCACGATACCCGACTGTAAACAGTTGACCAGCGAAGACTTGCCGACGCCGCTGGGCCCCGCCACCGTGGTGGTCTTGCCCCGAAGCAGGTCTTTTAATCTGTCGATGCCTTCCTTTTCCCTGGCACTGACAGTAATGGTCTGAAATCCCGCCTGTTCATAGATGGAACGATAATCCTCTTTTTTCCCCTCTGCATCAATGTCCTGCTTGTTAAAACAGATGATGCAGGGAATGTCCTGTTGCTGCATCATGATCAGAAAACGATCCAGCAGGTTAAAATTGGGCTGTGGCTTACAGATGGCAAAAATCACCAGTGCCTGATCCACATTGGCAACCGCCGGACGGATCAGTTCGCTGTGCCTGGGAAGCAGTTCTGTGATATTTCCCTTTTTCTGTGCTTCATCTATGACTTCCATCTCCACATCGTCCCCGACCAATGGTTTCCTGTGGTCCTTACGGAAGACACCTTTTGCCTTGCATTCATAGATTCCGTCCGCACTATGCAGAGCATCCCCTGCATGGACATAATAGAAGCCGGCAATTCCTTTTATAATCTTGCCCTTCATAGTTCCTGCCTTTGTCTTATTCCTTCACGAATTCCACTCTTCGGGTAAAGGTCTTGTTCTCTGTGGTGCCGGGAACGACAACATCCCCCTCTGTTGTGGTGCTTGCCGATGTCACCTGGTAGGTCATGGTGAGGGTACCGCCGGAGGAGGCGATGCCGTTGATATTGGTCGCTACCGGGAAGGTGGTAACCTTCGTATCCATCAGTACCGTACCGTCATCCGCCACCAGGGTGATGCCGACTTCCATTCCCGATACATACTGGGGTGCCTCGGAAGTCGTCGGTGCCGCAATGCTGACATTGCACTTATAGGTTACTTTCTGTGCGCCCTGGCTCACCTTAATATCAATGGAGGTTCCCTGATCCACATAGGAACCATGGGAATAGCTCTGATAGCAGATCATGCCCTCTCCCACTTCATCGCTGTAAATATGGGTCACACTGCCTACTGTCAGTCCGGCCTCGATTGCTTCCACCGTACCATCCTGCTCTGACAGTCCGATCAGGTTCGGCACGCGGATCTTCGTATCTTCCTTTCCCAGGCTTACGGTAACGGTGATCACACTGCCTTTCGGCGCCTTATTTCCATCTGCGGGAGTCTGGGCGATCACGCGTCCTGCTTCTATGGTGTCGGAATAATCCTCTGTCTTATTGACCAAAAAGCCCTTGCTTACCAGCTGTGTATTCGCCTCGTCAAAAGTAAGTCCCACCACATTCGGAACTTCTACGCCCTGGGTTCCGGCGCTTGCCGTAAGTGTTACCTTGCTGCCCTTGTCAATCTGGGCACCCACGCTGACGTCGGTACTGATCACCACACCTTCTGCCACGGAATCAGATTCCTCATATACAACTTCCGTCAGAATTCCCAGTCCGGTCAGTGTATTTCTCGCATCATCCACATTCATGCCCTTCACATCCGGCATGGCGACTTTCTCTGCCTCTTCTTTGGTTTCCTCCGTAGTGATGATCGGGCCGGAAGGATTATTGCCTTCGTTCTTTTTCCCGCCGAAGATCTTCACCGCCAGTACGATCAGTATAATACAGATCACCACTCCCGCAACGATTGCCAGAACCGTTGTCACGCGTTCCATCTTGGGATCGTAATCATAATCATCCTCTCCCTCTGCCTCTTCATCATTCTCATACATGGCTTCTGTATCGGAACGTAGGCGCATCGTCTCATCATGATCCTGTTCTTCATACTCCCGGCCACTCTGATACGGAACTTTTCTCTTGATCTGTGCCATATCTTCATCCGAGATCATTCGGGTGCCGCCTTCCATATCCGGATCCTTGTTCACGACAAAGTCCTCCTCCGGATTGATCAGGGACTGCTTCAGGTCTGCAATCAGTTCTGCCATGTTCTGATATCTGCGGTCCGGTGATTTCTGACAACACTTTAATACAATACTTGCAACGCTGGAAGGGATCTCCGGCACGAATTCCTTGGGAGAAGGCATTTCTTCCTGAATATGCTTGATGGCGATCGCTACCGTCGTCTCCCCATTGAAGGGGACTCTTCCCGTAAGCATTTCGAACATGGTGATGCCCAGTGAATAGATATCACTCTTCTCATCACTGTAACCGCCTCTGGCCTGTTCCGGAGACGTATAGTGTACACTTCCCATTACATTGGAAGTGATCGTATTGCTGGTCGCTGCCTTGGCAATACCGAAATCCGTGACTTTTACTTTGCCGTCTTTGGAAATAATGATATTCTGCGGTTTGATATCCCGGTGAATAATATGATTATTATGTGCTGCCTCAATGCCCATACTCACCTGGATGGCAATGCTTACTGCTTCCTTGTAAGACAGACGGGCCTTTTTCTCAATGTACTTTTTGAGGGTAATGCCCTCCACCAGTTCCATTACAATATAGTAGATTCCGTTTTCTTCCCCTACATCATAGACATTTACGATATTGGGATGCATCAGTCCTGCTGCCGCCTGGGCCTCAATACGGAATTTGGATACAAAATTAGCATTCTCGCTGAATTCCTGCTTCAATACCTTGATCGCCACATATCGGTTCAACTTATGACATTTTGCTTTATAGACATCTGACATACCGCCGGTTCCGATTTTCTCCAGAATCTCATAGCGATCGCCGATCATCATTCCTATTTTGATCATTATTGCTCTCCATTCTTATATAACCTAAGTAACTAAGAGTATTATCTGTCTTATGCGCACGGCTCAATAAGGATAACACTGATATTGTCTCTGCCGCCGTTTGCATTGGCTGCCTCTACCAGACGCTCTGCTTTCTCCACAAGATCTCTTGCACCACTGATGATCATGCGGATCTCTTCATCTTCCAGCATATTCGTCAGTCCGTCCGAACACATAAGGACAGTATCGCCTTCCCTGAGTTCTACGGTAAAAAAGTCCGGCTCTACATGATCCTCCGCACCTACCGCTCTGGTAATAATATTCTTGTCAGGATGATTTCTTGCATCCGCACGGTCTAATCCGCCCATGCGTATCATTTCCTCTACAAGAGAATGATCCCTCGTAATCTGCCGTATCTCACGATTCACCACATAAAGTCTGCTATCACCCACATTGGCCACCTGTAAAAATCTGCCCATGCAGGATGCCACCACAACCGTCGTTCCCATTCCTTCCAGCTTCTTGTCTTCGTCGGCTCTCCTGCGGATCACCTCATTGGCTTCCTCGATCGCTCTGCGGAAAATCAGCGTGGGATTTTTTTCAAAAGAACTCTGCATCTCAGCCAGCATGGTCTCTACTGTCACTTTGGATGCATAATCTCCCGCATTATGTCCACCCATACCATCTGCCACGATAAATACATTCGGCAGATTTCCCACCGGTTTTTCAGAGGTATAGATATAGTCCTGATTTACTTTTCTTTTCCTTCCGATATCGGTTATGGAAAACGTCTTGAGCACGTCAATTTTCCTCCTGTGAGAGTCCGTCCGGGTTCTGCATCTCCTGTGTATGACGACGCCTTAACTGTCCGCAGGCTCCGTCAATATCCCGGCCCATCTCTCTTCTAATTGTAACATGTATCATCTTACTTTCAAGTTTATTTTTAAACGCCTGAATATGCCCGGTATCCGACTGCACGAAGTCCCGCTCTTTAATCGGGTTTACCGGAATCAGGTTAATATGACAGCATAAAGGCTTTGCCAGAGCGATCAGCTCTTTGGCATCCTCTTCCGTATCGTTCACACCGCCTACCAGACTGTATTCAAAAGTGATCCGGCGCCCGGTCTGTTCAAAATAATACCTGCAGACTTCCATCAGTTCTTTGATGGAATACCTGTTGGCAATGGGCATCAGTTTTCTTCTTTTTTCATCTGTGGTTGCATGCAGTGACAATGCCAGGGTAATCTGCAGCTTCTCATCTGCCAGCTGTCGCATTCTCGGCACGATTCCGCAGGTGGACACCGTGACATTTCTCTGGCTGATGTTTAATCCATTCTCATCCGTCAGCAGATGCAGAAACTTTAGAATATTATCATAATTGTCCATGGGTTCTCCGGTTCCCATGACTACCACATTGGAGACCCGTTCCTGCGTCAGTCTCGTGATGGCATAGATCTGATCTAACATCTCCGAAGGCGTCAGGTTCCGCTCCAGTCCATCCAGGGTGGACGCACAGAATCTGCAGCCCATCCGACATCCCACCTGGGAAGAAATGCACACACTGTTGCCGTGTTTGTACTGCATCCACACGCTTTCCACCACATTGCCGTCAGACAGTTCAAATAAAAACTTTTTCGTTCCGTCGATCTTCGACTCCTGTATTCTGACAGGCTTTACACAGGTATATTCATACTTTTCCTTGCATTGTTCCCTGAATTTTGCGGAGAGATTGGTCATCTCGTCAAAGCTTCTCGCTAACTTCACATGCATCCACTCATACATCTGTTTTGCCCGGAAAGCTTTCTCTCCCATACTCTCCAGTTCGGTCTTCAGTTCCTCCAGATTCAGGGATTTGATATCTTTTTTACTATCCATGTCTTATATCTCACGTTCTTCTGCGCAGCCTTGCAAAGTAGAATCCGTCGGTCTCATCCGTTCCCGGCAGAAGTTGTCTCTCCTCCTCTAAAACGAACGGGAACTTTTCCGTGATCCATGCTGCCATGTTCTGATTCTCTTCTCTGTTGATAGTGCAGGTGCTGTACAACAACACGCCACCCGGCTTCACATACCGCCATCCGGCTTCCACGATCTGCCTCTGCAGTTCATGGATAGATTTAAGGCCTTCCGGTGTCACATGATATTTAATGTCTCTCTTTTTGCCCATGACACCTAAGCCCGAACAAGGGACATCCATCAACACAACATCCGCAGATGCTTCCCTCTCTGCGTCATAAACCGTGGCATCATGCACTTCCACTTTCACATTGGTTCGGTGCATGCGCTCCAGATTCTCAAGGATCAAAGCCGTCTTATATTCTGACACATCGCGGGATAACACATGTCCCGTCTCTTTCGTATATTCTGCCGCCAGGATCGTCTTGCCTCCCGGTGCCGCACACAGATCCATAACAAAGTCTCCCGGCTTTATTTTTGCTGCTTTTACCGCCAGGGCAGAAGAAGCATCCTGTACAGTGAATTTTCCTTCGGCAAATCCGGGCAGCTCGCTGACGTTTTCCAGATTTTCCGCCAGATATACATAGGGAAGTTCCTTATGTGCGCTTAAGTGGACCCCTGTAGCCTCTATCTTTTTCTTAAGATCCTCACGGTCCGTTTCCGACAATTCCAGGCAAAAACGCAGAGATACCGGATGAATCTTAAGCAGTCCCATGAGAAGTGTTTCCGTTCCCTCCGTGCCGTATACCGGAAGCCACAGATTCACGATCCATTCCGGCATGGAATATTTTACGCTGAAATATTTTACAGGATCCGTAGGATCCGGCAGGGGCATTTTGTCCTTGCTACGGGATATATTTCGCAGGACGGCATTGACAAACCCCTTCAGAGTACGAAAGCCGCGCTTTGCCGCAAGCTTGCAGGCTTCATTGCATACCGCACTGTCCGGCACCGCATCCATATACAGGATCTGATAGGTACTCATGCGGAGCAGACAACGGATCAGAGGCTTCATCTTGCGGACCGGAACGGAAGAAAACCGGTTCAGATAATAATCCAACTCCAGCTGTCTCTCTATGGTACCCTCTGTAACTCTCTTGATAAATGCCTTATCTCTGGGATCCAGGTAATCGTATTTATCCAGCACTGCTTTTATTAATTTATGGGAAAAATCCTGCCCCTTTTCCAGGTCCAGCAAGATCTCCACAATAATCTCTCTTGTATCGGTGGTTGCGGGCTTCCCCATGCTTAGTCTCTCCTTCTGCGGTTACCGCCATACAACAGGATCAGACGAAGCAGCTGTAATGCGGAGGATGCTGCTCCCGCTACATAGGTAAGAGCTGCCGCTGTCAGCACCTTTTTACCACCGCTTACTTCTTCACTGCCTAACAGTCCGTATTCCTCCACCTTCACGATTGCTCTGCGGGAGGCATTGAATTCCACAGGAAGTGTCACCAGCTGGAAGATCACGGTCAGGGCAAATGCCCAGATTCCCAGCTGGATCAATGTCTGGTTCCAGCTGAGCAGTACTCCTAAGAAAATCAGGGGAATACTTAAGTTGCTTCCGATGTTCACCACCGGTACCAGTGCCGCACGAATACTCATAGGTGCATAGCCATGGGCATGCTGGATCGCATGTCCGCACTCATGGGCAGCCACACTGACTGCGGTGACTGAGGTTCCGTTATAATTATTATATGACAGTCTTACGGTATCTGTCCGGGGATCGTAATGATCGCCGTCGTTTGCGTTCAGACACTCGATCTGTACGTTATACAAGCCTTCTCTATTGAGAAGATTCCGGGCAGCTTCCGCTCCCGTAATTCCTCTCATATTCCGGACCTTACTGTATTTTCGCATGGTGGAATTCACCAGCGCACTGGCCCCAAGGCATAACACCAGTCCGATCAATACCAGAAAATACGTGGGGTCAAAATAATAACCATATCCATAATAACCACCGTACATAGCAAAGTCTCCTTTCTAATTGCCTGGATTGTTTATCACTCTCCCAGGATCTCTCCAGGCTGTACCTTCACGCCTAACAGGAAATCATGGGCTGTCATACGTTTTTTGCCTTCCAGCTGCAATTCCATGACCTTCAGACCGCCTTCCGACGCTGCCACCTCAAAGGAATCCTTATTCACCGTAAGGATCGTTCCCGGGGCTTCCCTGTGAGCCATCACCATGGGAATCGCCTTCCAGATCTTTAACTGTTTTCCGCGATAAAATGTGTAGGCACTGGGCCAGGGTGTCAGTCCTCTGATCAGTCTGTCCAGTTCGGCTGCCGTTTTGGTGAAGTCCAGTCTGCCCATTTCTTTGGTGATCAGTGCCGCATAGCAGGTCTTTGCATCGTCCTGTTTCTCCGGAGTCAGCTTTCCTGCTTCTAAGAGCGGCAATGCCTCGGTGATCGCTTCTCCGCCGAGCACCATAAGCTTGTCGTGCAATGTTTCAAAAGTATCTTCCGAAGTAATGGGAATCTTCTTCTGATACAACATATCTCCGGTGTCCAGTCCTGCATTCATCTGCATGATGGTCACACCGGTCTCCGTCTCCCCGTCGATGATCACTCTCTGGATCGGAGATGCCCCACGGTATTTCGGAAGCAGGGAAGCATGGACATTGATACAGCCGTATTTCGGCATTTCCAGAATGGGTTCAGACAGAATCTGTCCAAAAGCTGTTACAGCGATCAGATCCGGTTCATAAGAACGGAGCTGTTCCACAAATTCCGGTTCTTTCACTTTTTCTGGCTGCAAAACGGGAATACCATGTTCCAGCGCACAAGCTTTTACCGGTGTAGGCACCATCTTTTTCCCTCTGCCCTTGGGCTTATCGGGCTGTGTCACCACCAGCACCACTTCATGCTTTGTCAGCAGCGCTTCCAGAGAAGGCACCGCAAAATCGGGAGTCCCCATAAAAATTACGCGCATGGCAATTCCTCCTTATGCTTCGTCTTCGTCGGGCAGAGCCTTATCAATATATAATATCCCATCCAAATGATCCAATTCATGACACAGAGCAACTGCCATCAATTCTTCCCCTTCCACGATGATTTTTTCACCGTCACGGTTCAGAGCTTCTACTTTTACATAAGCGGGACGATCCACACGTGCGCTTGCGCCGGGAACGCTCAGGCAGCCTTCGTAGTCGATCTGAGAA
>OHLE01000594.1_pt1 | contig 20323 bp, 13 predicted proteins | sample 1568971 | NCBI WGS metagenome assembly OHLE01 (sample SAMEA3879556, study PRJEB24766) | human gut metagenome | biome: human-associated habitat; feature: feces | place: USA | collected 1985/1987
GTCGGTGGTTCTAATCCCGCTTTCGGTTGTTTTTATGTTCGGTATGCCTGCCGGCCTGTCCGAAGCGGGGAAACTCGCCTGGTTTGCAGTCGCTTACATTCTTCACGACACGTTCTATACCCTGTGCGACGCGCCGCTGTACGGCAGCGTGACCGTGCTCACCGACAACTTCGCCGAACGCGAGAAGATGATGTCGGTCAAAGGTATATTCGGCACGGCGGGCAACGGACTGACTGGTTTGTTGGCCACGGTATTGATAAGTCGCGCAGTCGGTCTGTCCTATTTCTTTGTTGCGCTCATCGCCGCGGTAGTCGCCTTTGCGACTATGCTTCCGTTCTGTCTCAAAGGACGCGAGCGCGCTCCCGCGCCCCCGCCCGAAAAGCAGTTCACCATAAAAGGTATGCTGAAATACCTTTTCTCCAACAAATACCTGCTGATTTACTACCTCGCATTCCTGTTCTCGTCGGGACTGAGCCTGCTCGGTCCGCTGCAATTGTTTATGTCGTATTACGTCTTCGGCAGCGAACTGGTCACTTTGTACGTCGGCGTCATAACCACTGTGCCATACGTACTCGCCGCGCTTGCCGTGCCGTATCTCCTCAAAAAAATAAACAAAATAACCCTTTACAAGTCTGCCCTGCTGACTTCCGTGGTGATATGTCTGCTGATGTTCCTCTTCGCCAGAGGAAGCGTGCCCGCATACATAGCACTGTCGGTGGCGAACGCTTTCCCGACGGCGATTACGGGCGTTTTGCTGTTTATGTTCACCCCCGACTGCGCCGAATACGGCAGATTCAAGACGGGCATAGAAGCGAAAGGCATAACTTTCTCTTTGCAGACCTTTATGGCAAAAGTAACGGGAGCAATACAATCTTCTCTCGGTCTCGCGCTCATCGGGCTGTTCGGCTGGCAAGCGGTACAGGCGGACAGTTTCGCTGACCTGGTCGAGCAAGGAGTAACGCAGACGCCCGAAGCAATCAACGGTCTGTGGATAACGTGTATCCTCGTGCCTTTGATAGGCAATTTCGTCGCATTCTGCATCTTGCAGTTCTACCGTCTGAAAGACAAGGACGTCAACCTTATGATGCGCGCAAACACGGGCGAAATCACAAAGGAAGAGGCGATGAAAGGCATAAAATGCCGCCTGTGAAGCGCATTTTTCACGCTCGATTAACACATTCGACACTTGTCAAAAATGTGTTGACAATCCGTTTCAACAATTCTAAAATGTCTTAAACAGTCCATAGGACTGTGGTTGTGCCGCGGAGCGGCACGTCGACAAAGGCGTCACACGGGTTCTTTCGGCACGGTTTGTCGGAACGGACAACGCCACCGCACGCGGCGGACAAACTTAAAACAGAACACCTTTTTTCCGCTGCCGCAGGCGGTCTCCCACGGAGCCGCACGGCAGCGTGCCTTTTATAACGGACGGAGTATTTATGATTAAAACGCTCACAAAAAGTATCAGACAGTACAAGAAAGAGTCGATACTCTCTCCCGTACTCGTCTCGCTGGAGGTCACGCTCGAGTGTCTCATTCCTCTGTATATGATGACGATGCTCGACAAGATTCAGGTGGACAACTCGCTGACCAACATTCTCAAATGGGGCGGAATACTGCTCGCGCTTGCGGCGTTTTCCCTGGTATTCGGTATGCTGGCGGGCAAATACGCCGCCACCGCTTCGGCGGGCTTTGCGACCAACCTGCGCGGAGATATGTTCGACAAAATACAGACATTCTCTTTTGCCAACATCGATAAGTTCTCCCCCTCCAGTCTGGTTACGCGACTGACCACGGACATCACCAACATTCAGACGGCTTATATGATGATAATCCGCGTTGCGGTGCGCTCGCCCATTATGCTCATAATATCGCTGGTGATGACTTTCACCATCAATGCCAAACTGGCAAGCATTTTCCTTGCGATATCCGTCGTTCTCGGTTTGTTGCTCTTCATAATCTTCAAGAAGGCAATCCCGATTTTCGAGCGCGTATTCAAGAAATACGACAAGATGAACGAGTCGGTGCAGGAAAACGTCAAAGGTATGCGCGTGGTCAAGTCCTACGTGCGAGAGGACTACGAAAGCAAGAAATTCGCCGCAACGGCGCAGAGCGTTCGTATGGACTTCCAGCGCGGCGAACGTCTCATAGCGTTCAACACCCCCGCGATGCAACTCAGCATCTGGCTGGCAATCACCCTGATATGCTACTTCGGCACCAGCACTATAATAAACTCCAACGAAGAGGCTATGACTTCCTCCGCGCTCTCCTCTCTCATCGTGTTCGCGGCACAGTGCCTCAGTTCGCTTATGATGCTGTCGATGGTTATGGTTATGATTTCCATTGCCCGCGCGTCCGCGGAACGAGTCGTCGAAGTCCTGCACGAGGAAAGCACGCTGCATAATCCCGAAAATCCCGTGTACGAAGTGGAGACCGGCGACGTGGAATTCCGCGGCGTTTCCTTCAAGTATTCCGCAAAAGCCGAGAGAAACGCGCTGCAGGGGATAAACCTCAAGGTTTCGTCGGGACAGACCGTCGGTATATTAGGCGGCACGGGCAGTTCCAAGACTACCCTCGTCAGCCTCATTCCCAGGCTGTACGACGCCACCGAGGGCGAAGTCCTCGTCGGCGGAAGAAACGTGAAAGAATACGACCTCGAGGCGCTCCGCAATCAAGTGTCCGTGGTGCTTCAGAAAAACGTGCTCTTCTCCGGCACAATCAAAGAAAATCTCCGCTGGGGCAACCCCGACGCAACCGACGACGAACTCATCGCCGCCTGCAAACAGGCTCAGGCTCACGACTTCGTTATGTCTTTCCCCGACGGCTACGACACATTCATCGAACAGGGCGGCTCCAACGTCTCGGGCGGTCAGAAACAACGCCTCTGCATTGCGCGCGCTCTGCTCAAAAAGCCCAAAATCCTCATTCTCGACGACTCCACGTCCGCGGTGGACACCAAGACCGACTCCCTTATCCGCGCCGCTTTCCGCGAGGAAATACCCGGCACGACCAAGTTCATCATCGCGCAACGCGTGGCTTCCGTCGAGGATTCCGACCTCATCGTGATAATGAACGACGGGCAAATCGCTGCGACGGGTACGCACGAGGAATTGCTGGCAAACAACCGTATATATCAGGAGACCTACTACTCTCAGAACAAAATCGGGGCAAACGCCTCCGCCCTCAAAGACCTCCCGTCGGACGACGGGAACGGAAACCGAGCCGAAGGGGGTGACCGTCAATGAAGAGAAACATCGAAATCAAAAAAGGCAGCGCCGTAAAGACCCTCGGGAAACTGTTGCGCTATATGGCGCACTATTATAAGTGGGAATTCCTGCTTGTTGTGTTCTGCATAATCGTCAACGCCGTGGCGGGCATAAGTTCCTCGGTCTTCCTCGAGATGCTCGTCGACGAAGTAATCACGCCGGGGCTTTCGCTCGGTTTCGACGCCGTCAAGGACAAACTTTCCGTCATCGTGGGCATAATGGCGGGGATATACGCTTTCGGTCTCATCTGCTCTCTCGTCTATTCGCAGATAATGGCGATTGTCACGCAGGGATTCCTCAAACACGTCCGCACGGATATGTTCGACAGAATGCAGACCTTCCCCATCAAGTATTTCGACACGCACACGCACGGTGACATAATGAGTTATTTCACCAACGACACCGACGCCATCCGTCAGTTGATTTCACAGAGTCTCCCCCAGACCACTCTGTCGGCGGCGGCGATAATAACTCTGTTGTTCGTTATGCTCAACAGCAGCGTATATCTCACCCTCGTCGTGCTTGCGGGCGTCGCAGTGATGTTCGTTGTCACAAAAATAATCGGCGGAAGGAGCGCAAAATTCTTCATTCGTCAGCAGAACTCCATAGCGAGGACGGAAGGTTTCGCCGAAGAAATGCTGCACGGTCAGAAAGTCATCAAGGTGTTCTGCCACGAGGAAGCGGCAAAGCGCGATTTCGCCAACGTCAACGGACAATTGTTCTCCGATATGGACAAAGCCAACAAATACGGCAATATCCTTATGCCCACGATAGGCAACATCGGACACGTGCTTTTCGTCGTGGTGGCGATCGTCGGCGGTGCGCTGGTGCTCGGCGGAGTGCGAAACGTCACCCTCTCGGAAGGAATAACCGACATCATTTCAATGGGCGTCATCATCGCGTTCCTGAATATGAGCAGACAGTTCACACTAAACTTCTCTCAGATTTCTATGCAGATAAACTCCGTCGTTATGGCAATCGCAGGTTCGGCGCGTATTTTCGATTTCCTCGCCAACGAGCCCGAACAGGACGACGGATACGTCACTCTCGTCAACGCGAAGGTCGACGGGGACGGCAACATTTCCGAATGTGAGGAACGCACGGGCAGATGGGCGTGGCGTCACCCCCACAAAGCCGACGGGACGGTCACCTACACCGAACTCAAGGGCGACATACAGATGTACAACGTCGATTTCGGCTACGTGCCCGAGAAACTCGTGCTGCACGACGTTACCCTCTACGCAAAACCCGGTCAGAAAATTGCGTTTGTCGGCGCGACGGGCGCAGGCAAAACGACGATAACCAACCTCATCAACCGCTTCTACGACATCGAGGACGGCAAAATCCGTTACGACGGAATAAACATCACGAAAATCAAGAAATCCGACCTGCGCCGTTCGCTGGGCATAGTTCTTCAGGACACCAACCTGTTCACCGGGTCCATAATGGACAATATCCGCTACGGCAAACTCGACGCCACGGACGAGGAATGTATCGCCGCCGCAACCCTGGCGGGCGCACACGATTTCATCACGCGTTTGCCCGAGGGCTCCAACCTCTCGCAGGGACAGAAACAGTTGCTGTCCATTGCCCGCGCGGCCGTTGCGGACCCGCCCGTCCTCATACTCGACGAAGCGACGTCCTCCATCGACACCCGCACGGAATACCTCGTGCAACGCGGTATGGACAGACTTATGGAAGGCAGAACGGTTTTCGTCATCGCGCACCGTCTGTCCACGATACAGAACTCCGACGCCATTATGGTGCTCGACCACGGCAGAATCATCGAGCGAGGCTCCCACGACGAACTCATCGCCAAGAAAGGACAGTACTACCAACTGTACACGGGTGCGTTCGAACTGGAGTGATTGCTCCGCGAAAAAGAAACGCCGGGAATGTCCCGAAAACGGAAAACCGCCTGAACGGCGGTTTTTCTTTGCAATTGAAGCACTTTAATATGCGGTACGGTCAAATACCGCATCTGTCAGCCGAACACGAACGTCGTCACGCTCTTCCTTTCGAGAGGCAGGCTGCCTTCGAAAACGAAAGTGCTTTCCGCCCAGTTCTTTTCCTTCGTCGTGGTGGTGACCCGCACCGTCGTGCCCGCGAATTCTTCCAGGCCGTCAAACCTGAGATTCTTGGCGAGGCTGTCGTTGACTACCACTACGACCACCCTGCCGTCGGGCTTTTTGAACACTGCCACATCCAGCCCTGCCCAACCCAACGGGTCGGAAGTTCCGCAATCCACGCGCACATCGCCCTCGTCGACGAAACGGGTTATCTGCCCGAATGTATAGTAGCGCTTGAGCACCCATATATCCTCGTCGCGTTCGTCCTCTTCGTCCCAATAGACAAGACCGTCGTTGTAGCCTCCCACAGCCACCGACAGCCACCAACTCCATTCCGTGGCGTCAATCATCGTAAGGTCGCGAAGCACCGTCTTGGCAAGGAATATGCCGCTTTTTATGGTGTCGAATTCCCCTTCCTTCAGTTCGCAGAATTCGGTTGCGGTGACATTGAGGTCAGGGTAATTTTCGTCCATAAACTCCGCGAACTTCTCCCTGACGCTCCTCGACGTCTCCGCGTGATAGGTGTGCACGGAAATTTCCCCGAGGCTGTCGAAATAGCCGTACTTGCTCATCGCGGCAAGATAATCCGAAATGTCCTCCTGATTGCGGTGGAACTCGTAGCACCCGGACTCGAAAGCGTCCAGTCTGAAATCGGTGCCGTGTTCGGCGTTGAACTCGTTCAGCGCGTCCCAGAAAACCGCATAAAAAGCCGCCAGCACCTCCGCGTCGTAATGACACCCCTCCTGGGAAGCGCCTTTCCCGCCCCACTTCCATTGCGGTTCGTTGGCGGGGCTTATGTACACCGCGGGCACCACGGGCAGGTCCTTGAGATGTTTTTCGTAAAGCGCGTTGACCGTTATGAGAAGATATGCCGAAAACTCCTCGTAAAATTCGGGCTTCAGGTTGTTCTGATATTCCTCTTTGCCGATACACAGACCCGACTCCGTCATAAGATAGTGCGGCGAATTGGCAAAGAACACGACCTTCGTTATGTTGCCCTTGGACAGCGCCTCGGCAAACAGCCTTTGCACGGCAACGTCCCTGCCTTCGAAGTCGTAGTTGCTCTCGTCGAAAAAGTCCGACGGCTTGGAGTAGTTTTCCGCCACGAAGAAACTCTCCGCGCGTCTGTTGACGTCGAATTCCTCGTCGTTGTAAGGCCACACCCCGTCCAGCGCCGCGTCTGCCGAGCCTCCTCCTATGTTGTAACGGAATATGTTGAGCGCAAGCCCGCTGTCGCCGTAAAGCATTTCCATTGCACGGCCAGCGGCGTCCTCGTTGCCCTCTTTGCCCAGACTCTGATAAATCCAAGCCGACGACGCCCCGAAGCCCGACACGGTCTGCATCTCGGCGTCGAGGTCGACGACCGCCTTGAGCGGCGCGAAAGCGTATATGGAATAGGCGGAAATCGCCACCGCCGCGAGAAATGCGACAACGGTCAGTACCACCGTCGTTATACGTAACGCTTCCCTTACCTTCGGTTTCGCGAAAAATTCGCGGACCTTGCCGCAAAAAACGCTCCACTTCTCCCTTAAAGCCATTTTCCCCCTCCGAAAAACGTCTACGGCAACATTTTAATATTTCGCAACAGCGGATTCAAGAGTCGACGGAAAAATATTGCGCCGCGGCGTGCCGCTCCCTCCCCTCGACTTGTACCCGACCGCGCCATTCGGATTGAACCCGCGGTTGCAAAAAACGTCATTCGCAACAACAGGCAAGAAAAACGCCCGCGGACTGCAACATACTCCCGTATGTCGCTGCCGACGGGCGACTAATTCGATTCGGCGTCACGAAGGACTGCGTGATTTTAGTTGTAGCCGTTGGGATTCATCTCCTGCCAACGCCAACTGTCCTCGCACATTTCCTTAAGTCCGTACTTGCACTTGAACCCCATTTCCTTTTCGGCGAGAGTGGGGTCGGCGTAACATTCGGCGATGTCGCCGGCACGGCGGCCTGTTATGACGTAGGGTATCTTTTTACCGCTGGCTTCCTCGAAGGCTTTTACGATGTCGAGGACGCTGTAGCCCGTACCCGTGCCGAGGTTGTAGGTGACGAGACCGGGGTTTTCGGCAAGTTTCGCGACGGCTTGCGAATGTGCGTGAGCAAGGTCGAGCACGTGAATGTAATCACGAACGCCGGTGCCGTCGTGAGTGGGATAATCGTTGCCGAACACGCGGAGTTTCTCGAGTTTGCCGATTGCAACCTGCGTGATGTACGGCATAAGGTTGTTGGGTATACCGTTGGGGTCCTCGCCTATTCTGCCGCTCTTGTGCGCGCCGATGGGGTTGAAGTAACGCAGCAACGCGATGTTGAGCGACTTGTCGGCGGCATAAACGTCGCGGAGCATATCCTCTATCATAAGTTTGGTTCTGCCGTAAGGATTGGTGACGGAAAGCGGAAAGTCCTCCTTGATGGGCACGGTCTTGGGTTGCCCGTAAACGGTCGCGGAGGACGAGAACACGAAGTTCTTCACGCCGTGCTCGCGCATTACGAGCAAGAGGTTCATAGTGTTGATGAGGTTGTTCCTGAAATACTCGAGGGGTTTCTCGCAGGATTCGCCCACCGCCTTGAGCCCCGCGAAGTGAATCACGGCGTCGATTTTTTCCTTGGCGAAAATGTCGCGCACCTTTTCGAGGTCGCACAGGTCGTATTCGTAGAACTTAACGTCTCTGCCGCACAGTTCGCGTATACGCTTCACCGCCTCGGGCTTGCTGTTGCAAAGGTTGTCGGCGATAATGGGGTCGTACCCGTTTTCCACAAGGTCTATGACGGTATGCGAGCCGATATATCCCGCGCCGCCTGTAACCAGAACGCTCATTTTATACCTCCTTTTTTGACGCAAAAAGTATTGTTTCGGTTTTATGTCATTTCCGACGCGCCGCCTCGGCAGCCGACAGAACGACTTTTTTCATTTCGCCCGCGAGTGCCTCCATACGGCTCACGAGTTTGAACTGCGTGCGCGCCCTTACAAGATTATGCTCGGGGTATGCCGTCCTGAAATAGACGTCCCCGTCGAGATAATCCGTGAGGAAACGCATTCCGCACTCGAAGGTCATCAGCCGTGCCGCCGCGGGCATAAGAGCAATTTCGTTTTCCGTCACGCTGTCCCCCGCTCCGTCGAGATAACCCTCGGAAAAAGCGCGGAACAGATTCATATCGAAGTCCACCAGAGAAAGGTCCTTTTCGTCCTCTTTCGCAGTCGAGCAACCCGCGCGCACTCCGTCGCCGAAGTCGAAAAGCATACTGCCCGACATAACCGTGTCAAGGTCTATCACACACACCGCCCTCTTGGTGTCGACGTCTATCAGAACGTTGTTGAGTTTGGTGTCGTTGTGCGTCACGCGCGTGGGCAGACTGCCCTCTGCAAGCCCCTTCACGAGCACGTCGCACCCGTCCTTGCGGGCAAGCACGAACGCGATTTCGTCTGCGGCGCCGTCCTTTCTGCCCGACGCATTGCGCTCCAGCGCGCTCTCGAAGGCGGCGAACCTGCTCACCGTGTCGTGAAAATGAGGTATTACTTCGAAAAGTCCTTTGGCGTCGAAGCCGTCAAGGTTTTGCATAAACTTCCCGAACGCCCTGCCCGCGTCGCGGAACATCTCCGCGTCGTCGGCGACGAGATAAGCGTCCGTATTTTCGATGAACTGCGTGGCACGCCACACATCGCCGTTTTCGTCGGTAAGATACGGTTGCCCGTCCGACGTAGGTATGAGTCGCAGACATTCCCTCTCGGGGTCGCCCCCTTCGCGGAGCACCGCCGCACGCATATACTCCGTGACGGCTATCATATTGCGCATAAGCCCCGCCCTGTCGGGAAACACGTTGCCGTTGAGGCGTTGCAGGATATAACGCACCTTTCCGTCTCCGTTTTGGCAGGTGACGGCATATGTGTCGTTGATGTGTCCGTTACCGTAGGGAGCAACGTCCAAGACCTCTCCCCCGAAAGCGAACGATTTAGCAGCCTCTGTCCTGTTCATAGCAACACCTGGAGAAATTGTTTTCCGCTGTCACTATTCTACTATCCCCCGCGCCAAAAGTAAAGCCCGATTATCCCTCCCGACGGTTACTCGGACGCGCAATCGGCAACTGGGCAAACTTCGCAATACTGACCGCAATATTTGAGACATAATGTCGTTGACTGCTCGCGCGGCGATACATAAAATACCGATGACAAGAGGAAATATGCACAGTTTTGCCGCTAAAATAAAATCTTATTTCGGAGCGGTCAATCTCCGAGAGGGCAAGGAGTGGAAAGTTCTGCTCCGTTTTTCTTTGCCCATAGTTCTTTCCTATCTGCTGCAACAGATATACACGGTCAGCGACGCAGTCATCTGCGGACAGACACTTTCCGCCGACGAAGTGGCGGGCGTCAACGACGTTTTCCCGCTCACATTTATCTTTCTGCAGTTCGCATTCGGGTGCACGGCAGGCTTCAGCGTAATAACCTCGACGCGCGTCGGCAATTCCGACGCCGCGGGCGTGCGCCGTTCGTTTGCCTCGCAGATAGTGCTGTCCGCAATCATCACGGCTGTACTCACCGCTCTTTCCATCGCGACTCTTCCCGCTATGCTTGGCGTGATTAACCTTTCCCCCGCCAACGGCGAAGTTTACCGTGCGGCATACGAATACTGCTTCGTCATATTCTGCGGCATTTTCACTCAGATGTTCTACAACTTCGTATGCTCTGTTCTGCGCAGTATAGGCGATTCCGCCACTCCTCTGCTGTTCCTTTTCATTTCCACCGTGCTGAACGTCGCTCTCGACTTGCTGTTCATTATGGCGTTCGGCTGGGGAGTCATCGGAGCCGCAGCGGCAACCGTGCTCGCGCAGGGGCTCAGCACCGTGGCGTGCTTTATCTACACTTTCGCAAAGTACCCCGAACTGCGCCTGCACACGGAAGATTTCCGCCGCGTCAAAGGCGAATATTTCGCACACCTACGTCAGGGGTTGCCTCTCGGCCTGCAGTTCTCCGTTCTCGCGGTCGGCATTATCGTTATGCAGGGCACCCTCGTGGCTTTCGACGTGACCGCGTCGGGACAAATGGTGGCGGGCAATCCCGCCCAGAACGGATTCGGCGCGGCAACCAAACTCAACAATTTTATGATGTCTCCCCTGAACGCTCTCGGCACCGCTATGGTGAGTTTCAACGCCCAGAATTACGGAGCGGGTCAGTACGACAGAATAAAACGCGGTATGAAACAATCTCTGGTAATGATGCTCGTCCTCTTCGTCGCGCTGGCGGGGACGGGTCTGCTGCTCACCGTGGACAACGCTTATCTCAAACTGTTCCTCAGTGCAGACAAGATAACCGCGGAATCCGTACGTTTCGGCAATCATTACCTGTTCGTGGACTTCGGCCTCTACTTCGCGCTCGGCGCGCTCTTCGTTATGCGCGGCGGCGTTCAGGGCATAGGCAAATCGTCATTTGTGCTGCTCGCCGGCGCCGCGGAACTTACGGCTCGCGTACTCGTGTGCATTTTCCTGCCCGTACTCGCAAACGGAGCGCCCATAACGTCGGAAGCGTCCGAACTCGCCTATCTTATGCTGTGCGCGGCGGACCCTGCGGCGTGGTTTGCCGCCGTGGCGGCCCTTGCTTATCCCACGATAAGATATATGCTCCGCGGCAAATACCCCTCCCCGAGCGCCACGTTCGCAAAAAAACTTTTCTACCGTCCACGCAGAATGGAAACCGCCGCCGCAACCGCAACCGAGGAATTGCCCGAAGTCAAGAAAAGAGCGTGAACGTGCTGCCGTCGCATACGGCGTCGCACCGTTACTCGAGGAACTTTCCGCAGTACCCGTCCACACCGCTCCGTTCCTCAACAAGAGCAAGCCGCACCCCGCGAAAACAGTTGACAACCCGCTTGCCCTGCCCTATAATTATTGTGCTTTGAAAGCGTGTAGCATTAGCCCAGCTGGATAGAGCGTCTGGCTACGGACCAGAAGGTCGGGGGTTCGAATCCCTCATGCTACGCCAAGAAAAACCCGCAGAAACCTGCGGGCTTTTTCTTTGTCCGTGCCGGAGGCATTCGCAACCCAATGCTGGACGCGATTGCGCCCGAGGGCGAACAATCGCTGTTCCGTCGCTTCGCTCCTTACGAATCCCCGTCAGGTGCGGGAATGTGAGCAATGCCGTTCTCTACGCCAAGAAAAACCCGCAGAAACCTGCGGGCTTTTTCTTTGTCCGTGCTGTAAAAACCGATCATACAACGCAAAACCCCGCCTCACGGCGGGATTTTGCGGTCTAATGATGGAATGAGTATCACAATTTCTCCGTCCACATATAGCCCGTCGATTTTATTGTCTTGAGATGCGCGTCCAGCCCGAATTCGGCAAGTATCTTGCGCAGTCTGAAGACGTTTATCTCGATGACCGAAGGTCCCGTCGTGGAATAGTATCCCCATATCCTGTCGAAAATTTGTTGCTTTACCATAATGATTTCTTTGTTTCTGACAAGCAGTTCGAGGATTTCGTAAGTCTTGCGGTTCATAGGAACATAGTTACCGTCCACCGTCACCATCTTGTTGACGTAGTTGACCTTCATATTCTTGAACTTGTAACTGGTGCTGCTGAAATTGCCGCCCGTCCTGCGCAGACAGGCCTCCACCCTCGCAATCAGTTCTTCGCGGGCGAAAGGTTTGGTCATATAGTCGTCCGCCCCGAGACGGAAGCAGTCTATTTTTTTGTCTATGTCGCTGAGCGCGGAAAGCACGATTATGGGCATAAGATGCATACGCCGAACTTCCCTCAGCACGTCAATTCCCGACAGTTTGCCCAACATCAGGTCGAGCACTATAAGGTCGTAATAGGTTTTTTCGACGTCCTGCAACGCCGCCTCCCCCGACAAAGCGATGTCGACGTCGCCGATGTCGCTGAGCGCCACCGACAGAATCTTCGCCAACTTTTCGTCATCTTCCACAACCAACAAACGCATACTTCCCTCCACCGTTCAAACGTAACTGCCGACTTGAGTTTCATAAAAATTAAATCAGCCTTTCATAAATTTAATATAATACCCTCCGCCGCATAACGCAAGAGGGGTTTTGGAAACGAGGTCGGCAAGTCTTGCGGGGAAGGTCGAAGAGCAAACAAAGAGGCGGTCTCACGACCGCCTTTTCCATTTTCCCGACGTCAATCGGCGTGCCGACCGTGCGAGACGGGCTTCACCGTTCCCGTGTGCGTTCAATCCTTTCGTAAACTGCCGTTCCCTTAAGCAGACGGCAGGCGATTTTGTCATCTGCGAACACGTAAAGCCTGCCCAGTCCGTAAAAAGCCGCAGCCATTGCGACGGCTACCGCCGCCACCCACGCTCCTATCAGGTCAACGTCGATAAAGGGATAGGGATAACGTGTTGTGCCGTAAATGGGGCCGCCCACCTCGGCGCGTACGAAAATGAATACCGCGTAAACCACGGGATATATCAGCCACGTCCACGCCGCGGCGCGCGGCACCCTTCCGTGCGGCAGGAACAGCACCCAGTCGACTATGGCGAGCGCGGGCACAACGCCGTGCACGATATAATTCGCCGCAAGAAAAGCAGTCCCGCCGCCCGCTCCGCTCATATTGAAGTTTTGCCACGAAAGCATTGTCCAGTAGACGACGAAAGTTATGGTTATGTAGAACGTAAGGGCAAGTTGGAAGGAACAGTTGAGATGCGCCGCTTCGCCTCGCCTCCCCTCACGGGTAATCTGTACCGCCGTCATCACCGTAAGCACCGCGAACAGCGCGACTATAAAAAGATTGGTCTGCATAGTGAAGTAGACCAACATCGTCTTGCCCATAGTCGTGGAGAACATCACTACACACCCCGCTATACCGACGGCAAGTCCGATTATTCTCCATACCAAAGCGAAAATTCTGTTGTCCGAAACAGTCATAAACTCTCCTCCCAACGCAATTATAGCGTGCGAACGCGCTTATTTCAATAGGTGCGTTCGCGAGCGCTCACGCGCGAGTACGCGCTGTTGCGGCGGCGCCTCAAGACCTTTACGGGCGACGAAATTATATCGGGAAAATATTTCTTCATTTCTTGCGCAAAACGGTTGACACCCTCCCTGCGTGATAATATAATGCAATCGACACGCGACGTAACGATATTTCGGATAACGATACGCCGCGTAGCCACAGGAGGAAAAATGGCGGACAACGACAAAAACATATCTCTTGCCACGATGCACAGAATGCCGGGCTATCTGAGATACCTCAAGGCAAAGGAAGCCGAGGGCGCAGAGTACATATCTTCCGTCGGGCTTGCCGAGGCTATGCAGGAAAATCCGTCCGTCGTCAAAAAGGACCTCTCTATGGCAGTCGTGAGCGAAGGAAAGCCCAAGGTGGGCTATTTCATTCCCGACCTCATTCGCGACATCGAAAGTTTTATGGGCTACGACAACGAGAAAGACGCCGTAATCGTCGGCGCGGGAAAACTCGGTCAGGCCCTTCTAGGATACAGCGGTTTCGAAAAATACGGTCTTAACATCGTGGCGGGTTTCGACAGCAACCCCGCCCTTTTCGGCACCGAAGTTCACGGCAAAAAAATCCTCGGCACGGACAAACTGGAAAGCACCGTCAAGCGCCTCGGCGTGAAAATGGCTATCCTCACCCTGCCCGCTGAATTCGCACAGGAAATGGCGGACAGGCTGGTCGGCGCAGGTATCAGGGCTATATGGAATTTCTCGCCCGTGGCTCTCGCTCTCCCCTCCACCGTCGCGGTAAAAAACGAAAATATGGCGGCTTCTCTCGCGGTTCTTTCCGCCCGCCTGAAAGATATTTTAAGCAAAGAAGTAAAGTAGCAAGGAGACCGATATGGAAGAATGCACCAAGTATCAAGTTGTCGACAGCGTAGAAAGGCTGGAAGAGGCTCTTGCGTCCGTGCGCGCGGCGCAGAAAAAATTTGCCGAGTACACGCAGGAACAGGTTGACGCAATCTTTTTCGCGGCAGCCACCGCAGCCAACCAGCAGCGTATTCCGCTCGCCAAAATGGCTGTTGCCGAAACCGGTATGGGCGTGGTCGAGGACAAGGTCATCAAGAACCACTACGCCGCCGAGTACATCTACAACGCTTACAAACACACCAAGACCTGCGGCGTCATCGAAGAAGACAAGGCGTTCGGCATCAAGAAAATAGCCGAGCCCGTGGGCGTTATCGGCGCGGTTATCCCCACCACCAACCCCACTTCCACCGCGATTTTCAAGACGCTCATCGCCCTGAAAACCAGAAACGGTATCATCATCAGTCCTCACCCCAGAGCCAAGAACTGCACCATCGCCGCCGCCAAAATCGTTCTCGAAGCGGCAGTCAAAGCGGGTGCTCCCGAAGGCATTATCGACTGGATTGACATTCCTTCTCTCGAAATGACCAACCTCCTCATGAAGGAGTCCGACATCATTCTCGCGACGGGCGGTCCCGGAATGGTCAAAGCGGCATACAGCAGCGGCAAACCCGCACTCGGCGTCGGCGCAGGCAACACCCCCGCAATCATCGACGACACCGCGGACATTCTGCTCGCCGTCAACAGCATCATTCACAGCAAGACGTTCGACAACGGCATGATTTGCGCGTCCGAACAGTCCGTCATCGTACTTGACAAGGTCTATGCGAAAGTCAAGAAAGAGTTCGCCGCAAGAGGTTGCTACTTCCTCAAAGAAGACGAAATCGAAAAAGTCCGCAAGACCATACTCATCAACGGCGCACTCAACGCCAAAATCGTCGGACAGCGTGCCGCTAAAATCGCGGAGTTCGCAGGCGTAACCGTTCCCGCCGAAACCAAAATCCTCATCGGCGAAGTTACCAGCGTCGACCTGTCCGAAGAATTCGCACACGAGAAACTCTCCCCCGTTCTCGCAATGTACAAAGCCAAGAACTTCGAAGACGCTCTCGACAAAGTCGAACACCTCATCGAAGACGGCGGTTACGGTCACACGGCGTCCGTCTATCTCGACGCAGTCACCGAAAGAGCCAAAATCGAGGAATACTCTCACCGCATGAAGACCTGCCGTATACTGGTCAACACTCCCTCTTCTCAGGGCGGTATCGGCGACCTTTACAACTTCAAACTTGCGCCTTCCCTTACTCTGGGTTGCGGCAGCTGGGGCGGAAACAGCGTCAGCGAAAACGTGGGTGTCAAACACCTCATCAACATCAAAACGGTTGCGGAAAGGAGAGAAAACATGCTTTGGTTCAGAGCACCTCAGAAAGTGTATATAAAGAAGGGTTGCTTGCCCGTTGCCCTCGACGAATTGAAAAACGTTATGGGAAAAAAGAAAGCTTTTATTGTCACGGACAGTTTTTTGTATCATAATGGATATACGAAGACCATCACCGACAAGCTCGACGAAATGGGAATCGCGCATACGACGTTCTTCGACGTTGCCCCCGACCCCACTCTCGCATGTGCGAAAGAAGGCACCGCGGCAATGCGCGCATTCGAACCCGACTGCATCATCGCGGTAGGCGGCGGCTCCGCAATGGACGCAGGTAAAATCATGTGGGTTATGTACGAACACCCCGAAGTCGACTTCATGGACCTCGCAATGCGCTTCATGGACATCAGAAAGCGTGTGTACACCTTCCCCAAGATGGGCGAAAAGGCATTCTTCATTGCGGTTCCTACCTCCGCAGGTACGGGTAGCGAAGTGACTCCGTTCGCGGTTATCACTGACGAGAAGTCCGGCGTCAAATATCCTCTCGCCGACTACGAACTCATGCCCAACATGGCAATCGTTGACGCCGACATGATGATGAACGCACCTAAGGGTCTGACCTCCGCAAGCGGTATCGACGCCGTAACTCACGACCTCGAAGCTTACGCGTCCATGATGGCAACCGACTACACCGACGGACTTGCTCTGCGCAGTCTGCAAATGATATTCAAGTATCTGCCCCGCGCATACGACAACGGCCCCAACGACCCCGAAGCGCGCGAAAAGATGGCAAATGCCGCAACCATGGCAGGTATGGCGTTCGCAAACGCGTTCCTCGGCGTCTGCCACTCCATGGCTCACAAACTCGGCGCATTCCATCATCTGCCCCACGGCGTGGCGAACGCGCTCATGATTGACGAAGTCCTGCGTTTCAACGCCGCGGAAGTTCCCACCAAGATGGGTACCTTCCCGCAGTACGACCATCCGCACACTCTGGCAAGATACGCAGAAGTCGCGGACGCACTCGGCATCAAAGGCAAGAACGATGCCGAAAAACTCGAAAATCTCATTGCCGCAATCGACGAACTCAAAGCCAAAGTCGGCATCAAGAAGACCATCAAGGATTACGGCATCGACGAAAAAGATTTCCTCGACAGACTGGACGAAATGGTTGAACAGGCGTTCGACGACCAGTGCACGGGTGCAAACCCCCGCTATCCGCTAATGAGCGAAATCAAACAAATGTATCTCAACGCCTATTACGGTAAATAAGGAGGAAGCCATGAATACCGACAAAGTTATTGCCGTACGCAACACGAAGACCGTCTACCGCGACGGCGACAAAGTTATCAAAGTATTTGACGAGCACTACTCCAAAGCCGACATCCTCAACGAAGCTCTCAATCAGGCGCGCGTAGAGGAAACCGGTCTCAATATCCCCAAGCTCGAAGAAGTCACGAAGGTCAACGGCAGATGGGCTATCGTCATGGACTACATCAAGGGCAAAACCCTTGCGCAGCTCATGGCCGAAAACCCCGACAAAATCGACGAATACCTCAACCTGTTTGTCGACTTGCAAATGGAAGTTCATTCCAAGAAAGCTCCTCTGCTCAACAAACTGAAAGACAAAATGAACCGCAAGATTTCGCAGGCTGACCTCACTGCGACAATCCGTTACGACCTGCACACCAGACTGGAATCCATGCCCAAACACAACAAGGTCTGTCACGGCGACTTCAACCCCAGCAACATCATCATCTCCGACGAGGACGGCACGCCCTACATCATCGACTGGTCGCACGCGACGCAGGGTAACGCGTCCGCCGACGTCGCCCGCACTTACCTGCTCTTCTGGCTTGCGGGAGACATCAACCTCGCCGAAAAATACCTCAACCTGTTCTGCCTGAAAAGCGACACCGCAAAACAGTACGTTCAGAAATGGATACCTATCGTTGCGGCAAGCCAGCTCGTCAAAGGCAAGAAGGAAGAAAGGGAATTCCTGCTGCATTGGGTAGATGTGGTAGATTACGAATAAAGGGAGAAAAACAATGGTAAAAGTCACGGTCTGTATCGGCAGCTCCTGCCACCTGAAAGGTTCGAGACAAGTAGTCGAAGAACTGCAATATCTCATCAACAAGAACAATCTGGGCGACAGCGTCGACCTCGGCGGCACTTTCTGTATGGGTAAATGCGGCGCGGACGGCGTGAGCGTCACGGTCGACGACGAGTATTTCGCCGTCAAACCCGAAAACGTGATGGACTTCTTTACCGACGTCATCGTCAAAAAAATTCAGTAACATTCGTCGCCGCCGCGGAATAATCCGCGGCGGTAACGGCGTTTTAAGATAACGGAGAGAATTATGTCTGGTAACACGCCATATCTGGATTTCAAGAACGCAAAGTGCAAGGACTGTTTCAAGTGCCTGCGCGAGTGTCCCGTCAAAGCCATACGCTACGAAAACCATCAGGCGAAAATCATCGAACAGAAATGTATACTCTGCGGACACTGCACTCTCGTCTGCCCGCAGAACGCCAAACAGGTTCACAGCGAAGCCGACGACGTTCTCGCACTGCTCGCGGGTAACGACAAAGTCGTTGCAAGCGTTGCGCCGTCCTTTGTGTCGAGTTTCGGCTTGCAGGATTTCGGCGTGATGCAGATTGCGCTCGGCAAACTCGGTTTCGACCTTGCCGAGGAAACGGCTGTCGGCGCGAAAGCGGTCACGGAAGAATACGCCGCTCTGCTCAAAACGGGCGAGTACCGCAATTTCATAACTTCCGCCTGCCCCGCAGTCAACCGCATGATTCAGCTCTACTATCCGAAAGCGCTCAAATACCTTGCGCCCGTACCGTCGCCCATGGTGGCGCACGCGCGCATTCTGAAACAGAAATACCCCGATTACAAAATCGTTTTCATAGGACCCTGCATCGCTAAAAAACGCGAGGGAAAGGAAAGCGGCATTATCGACGCAGTTCTCACATTCGACGAGTTAAAGCACCTTTTCGAACAGAAAAACATCGATTTGGAGCAAATCAACGCTTTCAGGTCGGCGAAACGCGAAGGCAACCGCGCGAAATTCTATCCCATAAGCCGCGGCATAATCAAGTCTTTCGACACCCTGCCCGCCGGTTACGAATACGTTGCGGTCGACGGTGTGAACCGCTGTTTCGAAGTGCTTGAAGACATCGACGAATTCGACGGACTTTTCCTCGAACTCAACTGCTGCGAACACGCGTGCGTGGGCGGTCCCTGCCGCATAGACAACAAAGGCGGCTCGCTCAAAGCCAACGAGGACGTCCGCAAATACGCGTCCCTCGACAACGAAGCGATAAGCGCGGGCAACGTCGTCGAAACGCCCGAAATCAATATGGTCGAAGCGCACCCGCGCATCAGGCTGGAAGACAGAATTCCGAGCGAACGCGATATACGCGCCATTCTTGCCAAGACGGGCAAGAATACCCCCGAGGACGAACTCAACTGCGGAGCCTGCGGCTACTCCACCTGCCGCGAAAAGGCAATCGCCGTCATCAACGGGTACGCCGACATCGAAATGTGTCTGCCATATATGAGAAGCCGCGCCGAGTCGATGAGTTACGAAATCATACAGAATACGCCCAACGGCATAGTTCTGCTCGACAACGATTTCCGCATTCTCGACATCAACGCAAAGGCTATGCGTATTCTCGGCATAACCGAGCACGACGTCAAAGGTATGGTTGCTTTCGACCTCTTCGACTGCGACCCGTTCATCAACGCTCTGAGTAAAGGCAGAAACGTCAGCAAAAAGAAAATTTTCGTCAACCGCACCAAAAAGTACGTGGAACTTTCCATCGTTTTGTTGCAGGACCACAACGTTATGTTCGGCGTTATGAAAGACATCACCGACAACGTTGAGTACGACGAAAAGCTCAACTCAATCAAACTCGAAACCCTCGCCACCACAGACGAGGTCATAAAGAAGCAAATGCGCGTTGCGCAGGAAATCGCGTCCCTGCTCGGCGAAACCACCGCCGAAACCAAGGTCGCGCTGCTCAAACTCAAAGAAACTCTTCAACCCCGTTCGGAGGGCGACGACGACTGATGGCACTTTTTCTGGAAAGCGGCTACACTTCCCTGAATAAAAAGGGCGAGGAACTCTGCGGCGACAAAGTCGAACAGATTACCGACGGCGATTACACTACTCTCGTGCTCGCCGACGGGCTGGGAAGCGGCGTCAAAGCAAATATCCTTTCCACCCTGACGTCCAAAATTCTGTGCACCATGGTGTCCAACAACATCGGCATCGAAGAGTGCATAGAAACGGTCGTTCAGACGCTGCCCGTCTGCAAGGTCAGACAGGTAGCGTATTCCACGTTCTCCGTAGTCCACGTCAACAAGGAAGGCAAGGGGTATCTGTTCGAGTTCGACAACCCCGAAGCCATTTTCGTGCGCGACGGCAAATGCGGAGATTTCGACCGCAAGGAATACAACATTCTCGGCAAAAAGGTTTACGGCACAAGGCTCAACCTCAGACCCGATGACTACATCGTACTTATGAGCGACGGCGTTATCCACGCAGGTATAGGAATGCTGCTCAATTTCGGTTGGTTGCGCAAAGACGTCATGGAGCACATCGACCGCAACATTCAGAAAGGAATGAGCGCGCGCGGGCTCGCATGTATGGTCGCGGGCGCGTGCAACGACCTCTATCTCGGAAAACCCGGCGACGATACGACGGTTGCCGTCGTAAGAGCGCGCGAAGAGTGCCCCGTCCGCATTATGGTCGGACCTCCCGTCGAAAAGGAACAGGACGACTTCTACATTTCGCGTTTCCTCGGCGGCGAAGGCAAAAAAATCGTGTGCGGCGGCACCAGTTC
>OHLE01000613.1_pt1 | contig 19430 bp, 13 predicted proteins | sample 1568971 | NCBI WGS metagenome assembly OHLE01 (sample SAMEA3879556, study PRJEB24766) | human gut metagenome | biome: human-associated habitat; feature: feces | place: USA | collected 1985/1987
GCGCCAGCGCCTGACCGAAGAAGAACAAAACGAGATGCACCGCTACGAAGAATATTTGCTCTGGAAACGTAAAAAATAAGCCGCCCAGCGAGACCGTAAGGTCGCTGGGCGGCTTGTCTTATTTATTGATTTGATTTAGGATTTCGAGTTCTCTGAGAATCATCTCCGTTCGGTAAATGCTCATGCGGTCAAAACTTGTTTTCAGCTCTTTATACCGTTCAACAAAATGCTCACTATCTTTCTGATACAGCATCTTAATAATGTTGCAGCAGGTATAGTATTTACAATCATTCATACCAAATACAGGGAACGATTTTTCAGTAAAAAGCCTTTCCAGATTATCTTCAATATACTTTCCTATATCCGTGCTATCTGTATACCAGTCCCTAAGCTGTCCTGAATATTTCCAAGCTGTCTCGTCATTTGTCTTTTCACAAAGATACTCTATATAATCCTGCACCAATCTGCATTTTGCTCTTTTGAGCACTTCATTATATATTTCTCTTACCGTTTGTGTGGCATTGTCAAATTTACCTCCACTATAGTAATCCAAAGGATTGGGCATTATTTTCTTTGCTTCGTCAGCAAAGAACTTCTCAAGCTTTTTTTCATAGGTTTCTATCAGCTCTTTGTCATCCTCCCCTAAAACCTGATACCATCGATCATATTCTCCCGCCAAAAAAGTTAATTCAGTGCTCCCCTTTGCCTCATCAAATTCAGTTTTCCACACGCTAATATATTGTCTCATTTCTTTTTCAGACTTATAATTATTAGGTATGTCTCCCGCTTTTCGATATATTTTGTAATGTATTTCCATCTCCTCTTTCGTCAATATCTTTTCATTTTTATAATATTTGTAAATACATTTTACCAATGCCTCTCCCGACTTCAATTTTTGAGTATACTGTCCCAGCCTTGATTCTATCTTATTTTCACTTTCTGCCAAAATCCTCGTCACTCGCTTTTGAGGATTTGAGGCATCCTGTTCTGAAAATTCAGGAAGCTCTCTATAATAAAGCTTATCCGTATCTTCAACTACTACCGCAAAACATATCTGCCGTATTTCATCGATAAATTTCTCGTCCTTAATCTCCAAGCAGCACCGTTCCACATCATTAAAAAAACATCTTGCTTTTTGTAATGTTCGCAAATTTTTCACATTATGCTGAGACAAGAAATTCGCAATAAATTCCTGCTCTCCCGTTCTATCCCACTTGATAGAATTTGAATGTTCCGTCACCTCAAATATTCTATCTATTACCTTTTCTTTGAATTTGTCATAAATATCTTTATCCTCACTACGAATTTCTCCAGAATGCGCAATAAGAATGATTTTAACTTGTTCAAATTGCTTCAGGTTTTCAATTATTCCCAAAGCTTCCTCAAAGTTCACTCCTTTTTTATGCCTTTCTAAATCATCAACCACAATAATACAATGTCCTTCAAATTTTTGGATTATCGTTTTCAGTAAATCCCGTTCTGAAAAATGACTTTCCAAAATAGTATTTATATTTTTTATCTTTTCATTGAAATTTCCAAAAATCTTAGTTATATCCTTACACCACTCAACTAATTTTCCACCATTCTCTGTATGAAGAAGCAGTTGATATAAAATATCATGATATATTTGCTGAGCACTTTCCAGCCCAAACAGCGATACATAAAAAGCCTTATCTTTCTTGTCCTCTAATGCTTTTCTTACCATATAGGACTTTCCAATGCCCCAAGTACCATCAACCAAGATGCACTTATAGGTATAAGACTTCTCATCAATATTCCGAATGATATTTTCAACATAGTCAGCATTCATTGATTTCACCTCACACGAAAAAACTACTTTTATATCATTGTTGCAGTACGCTTCTTTAGCCCATCTCACGTTCTGATGCTACGATACTGCTCGTCGATCTCCTTTATGTTATAGTCCATCAGACCGGGAATCCCCATTTCGCCGCCACATTCGTTGCAGAAAGCAGCCGTGATCTCAAAAGTATATTCCTTTTCCCGGATGGTCTGGTTGATTTTGATTTTCTTCAGGGTGAAGTTCGTTTCTCTGCGGCATTCTGTGCAGAAGTCTCTCTGGTTTTCCACAGCGGCACACTCCCTTCCGGTTTTACATTCTTTTTTATTATTGTATCCCTACCTTTGTTTTTCGTCAACAATAAAGCCGCTGACAGTCTGCCGCTCGCAGAATCCATCAGTGGGTTTCATGAGTCTTCAAATCCCCTAGACGCAAAAAATCGGCACCCACTTTTCAGCGAGTGCCGATTTTGTTACCCTATAGTGCGCTTTGATTTTTGGCGTAAGTGGCGTAAGTTTGGCGTAAATCCGCTTTTGCACGCTCCAAAAATCAAGGATTCATGCGGTTTTTAGGCAGTTATTAGTACATGCCGCCCATGCCGCCCATGTCACCACCGGCTGCGGGAGCAGCGGGGGGTTCGGGCAGGTCAGCGACCAGGCTCTCGGTGGTCAGCACCATCTCAGCAACGGATGCTGCGTTCTCCAGAGCGGAACGGGTGACCTTGGTGGGGTCAACGATGCCGGCGGCGATCATATCCTCAACAAAGACCTCGTTCTGAGCGTCGAAGCCGTAGTTGGGCTTGTTGGCAGAAACGATCTTGTCGATGATGACGCTGCCTTCCAGACCGGCGTTCTTGGCGATCTGGCGCAGAGGTGCCTCCAGAGCCTTCAGGACGATCTTGGCACCGGTGCGCTCGTCGCCTTCCAGCGTGTCGCACAGGGCGCGCACAGCGGGGATCGCGTTGATGGGAGCGGTACCGCCGCCAGCCACAACGCCTTCCTGCACAGCTGCCTTGGTGGCGTTCAGAGCATCCTCAATGCGCAGCTTCTTGTCCTTCATCTCAACTTCGGTAGCAGCGCCGACCTTGATGACAGCCACACCGCCGGCCAGCTTAGCCAGACGCTCCTGCAGCTTCTCGCGGTCAAAGTCGCTGGTGGCAGCCTCGATCTGGCTGCGGATCTGGGCAATGCGAGCTGCAATGGCGTCCTTGTCGCCTGCGCCGCCCACGATGGTGGTGTTCTCCTTGGTCACCTTCACCTGACGGGCATGGCCCAGCATCTGGACGGTAGCGTCCTTCAGCTCATAGCCCAGATCAGCGGACACAACGGTGCCGCCGGTCAGGATAGCGATATCCTGCAGCATCTCCTTGCGGCGGTCGCCAAAGCCGGGAGCCTTGACAGCGCAGACGTTCAGGGTGCCGCGCAGGCGGTTGACGATCAGGGTGGACAGAGCCTCGCCCTCGATGTCCTCAGCCACGATCAGCAGCTTCATGCCGTTCTGCATCACCTGCTCCAGCAGGGGAACCAGATCCTGAATGACGCTGATCTTCTTATCGGTGATCAGCAGGTAAGCGTCGTCAATGACGGCTTCCATCTTCTCGGTATCGGTGACCATGTACGGGGTGATGTAGCCGCGGTCGAACATCATGCCCTCGACGACCTCGCTGTAGGTCTCGGCGGTCTTGGACTCCTCGATGGTGATCACACCGTCGGAGGAGACCTTCTCCATTGCCTCGGCAATGAGCTTGCCGATGAAGGCGTCGCCGGAGGAGACGGTACCCACACGGGCGATGTCATCGGTGCCGTTGACCTTCTGGCTCTGGGCACGGATGGCGCTTACTGCGGCCTCCACGGCCTTGGACATACCCTTCTTCATGACGATGGGGTTGGCACCGGCGGCCAGATTCTTCAGGCCCTCACGAACCATGGCCTGTGCCAGCAGGGTGGCGGTGGTGGTACCGTCGCCGGCCACGTCGTTGGTCTTGGTGGACACCTCACGCACCAGCTGAGCGCCCATGTTCTCGAACGGATCGTCCAGCTCGATCTCCTTGGCGATGGACACGCCGTCGTTGGTGATCAGGGGAGTGCCGAACTTCTTATCCAGCACCACATTGCGGCCCTTGGGGCCCAGAGTGACCTTTACGGTATCCGCCAGCTGATTGACGCCGGACTCCAGCGCCTTGCGGGCCTCGTCGCCACGCTTAATGATCTTGGACATATTGATTGCCTCCTATATTGCAGATAATGATTTTACAAAAATGTCATTCCGAGGGAGCAAAGCGACCGTGGGGATCCGGAATACCCTTTCTATCAGGCCGGGGAGAACGGATCGCCACGACCAGCCTGCGGACCGGTCTCACAATGACAGCGCAGAAGTCTTACTCGACGATGGCCAGAATGTCGCCCTGCTTGACGATGATATACTCCACATCCTCCAGAGTGACCTTGGTGCCGGCGTACTGGCTGGTGATGTCAAGGACGTCCTGCTTCTTGACGTAACGCCGCTTTCCCTTGGGATTGAAACCATGGGCGGTGTCTTCACCCGGATCATTGACCGCAACACGACCATCCCAACCTCCAAGAAGCAGATCTTCTCGACGGCTACGGATAATCAGCCTTCCGTTGACATCCATGTTCTCCAGGGCGAACGTGAAATGGCAGCCGACAACAAGACCCTTGGCCGTTTCGAACTGAGCGGTATCCCCGCTGCACCGCGGGGCGTGCCTCAAATCGAAGTTGCCTTTGATATTGATGCCAACGGTATCGTGAACGTAAGCGCCAAGGACCTTGGCACGGGCAAGGAACAGAAGATCACCATTACCTCTTCCGGCAGCCTGAGTAAGGAAGAAGTTGACAAGATGGTGAAGGAAGCTCAGGCTAACGAAGCTGCCGACAAGAAACGCCGTGAATCTGTTGATGCAAAGAACCAGGCCGATACACTGATTTATCAGGCTGAAAAGACCGTCAAGGATATGGAAGGCAAGGGTCACGATGACAAGATCAAGAAGGTCCAGGAAGCCATCAATACCTTGAAGGAAACCATGAAGGGTGACGATGTAGATAAGATCAAGGCGGATACGGAAGCCCTCCAGAAACCGCTCTATGAACTGTCTGCTGAACTTTATAAACAGAACCAGCAAAATGGCCAGAACGGTGGCACTGCCGGTGCTGATGCCGGCGCTGGCGCCGGGGCTTCCTCTGACAATAAGAAGAACGATGATGACGTCGTAGACGCCGAAGTCGTTGATGACGACAAAAAATAATCGTTCCTAGAGGGAGATACTGATGGCAGATAAAAAAGATTATTATGAGGTCCTGGGCGTCGACAAAAGTGCGTCGCCTGAGGAATTAAAAAAAGCATATCGCAAGCTGGCTCGTAAGTATCACCCCGATCTCAACAAGGATAATCCTGAAGCAGCCGATAAATTCAAGGAAGTCAACGAGGCCTATCAGGTTCTGAGTGACCCGCAGAAAAAGGCCGCCTATGATCAATATGGTCATGCCGCTTTCCAAAATGGCGGTCCTGGTGCCGGGGGCAATCCCTTCGGCAGTGGGTTTGGCGGTTTTAGCGGTAGCTTTGGCGGCGAAGGCATGGATGATATCTTCAACATGTTCTTCGGCGGTGCGGGCGCAGGCGCGTCCCGTTCCCGCCGGGCTGATCGCGGTCCCCGTCAAGGCGCGGATTTGCGGGCTGACCTTGAAATTACCTTTGAGGAAGCGGCCTTTGGGACGGAAAAGAAAATCCGCCTGAACCGCGAAGAGGAATGTGAGCACTGCCATGGAACGGGAGCCGCCGAAGGCAGCCATCCTGAAACCTGTCCTGATTGTCACGGGACGGGGGAAGTCCGGGTTACGCAAAATTCCATTTTTGGTCAGGTTGTTAATGTCCGTACCTGTTCGAGATGTCATGGGACGGGTCAAATCGTTACCAATCCCTGCAAATACTGCCGTGGAACAGGCCGCGTAAAGCAAAAACGCGTCATTACGGTCAAGATTCCAGCTGGCGTTGACAGCGGTTCGAGACTCCGTGTGGCAGGCGAGGGTGAAGCGGGGATGCGCGGCGGTCGAGCCGGCGACCTGTATGTCTATCTCTATGTAAAGAGCCATAAGTTCTTTGAACGGGATGGGACGACAGTCCTGTGCGAAGTGCCAATCAGCATTGTCCAAGCTGCATTGGGTGCTGAAATCAAGGTGCCGACTCTTTATGGTCAGACCACCATCAAGGTGCCTGAAGGAACCCAGCCCAATCGCGTCCTGCGCATCAAGGGCAAGGGCATTCCGAACCTGAGAACGGGTGTAAAGGGTGACCAGCTCATCCAGATCAAAGTTGTTGTGCCGACGAGACTGAGCGATGCACAAAAAGAAGCACTTCGCAAGTTCGCCGATGCCAGCGGCGAAAGCATTAACCCAGAAGAAAAAAGCTTTTTCAATAAAGTGAAGGATTTCTTCGATAAAAAGGATAAGAAGTAAGAAGGGGACCGTGGGAAGCCACGGTCCTCTTTCACTTTCGTTTTTTTTATTTGCTCTTTGCGAATATGGCTCAGATGGGTCCTGTTGCGAGGAGTTCCCGCTTTCACCGACGATGGCGCAATAGCTGCAACCACTTTTCTAAAACCTCCGTGTTGCTTCCATATACATGGTTCGCATGAGGCTCTGATTGGTTCAGAGGCCAGGAAAAATCCTTAGGTTGATAAAGCCGCACACGCATTTCCGTGTTGCCAGGAAGTCTGCGTCTTTTTGACAACGCAGATGGGCCGAAATGGGTCTCAGGCGAATCATGATTCGTCTGCGCCGAGTAAAAAAAGGGGAGGTTAGGAAAGGATGCGCTCAAGCGATCGCTATCCTCAAACGTGGGACGGTCCATTGTACGATAGGCCCTGAGGCCATTGTTTCCACAAAATCTCTTTTAATCAATGGCCTCACGTACTTCATCAAATCAGCCCGATTTTTGGGCTGATTCAAAAGGGAATGACGAAGGCATATTTCAGGCGACTTTAACATGAAATTGCGTATCAAAATATGCTGCGATGCGCCATGACTTCATTGCCAACTCATGAATCTTGAAAAGGGCAATGAAGACTCCCTGTGTAGAAAATCGGCGCGATTTGTGCTCTGCCCCAAAATACCCGACATTGACACCCCTGCCCCTCCCATATTATAATGACCCTATCAGATCATGTAACTGACGGAAGTGGGGGTACCCACAGGGAGCATGATCGCAGTGAGCCGACCGTCTGGGCGAAAAGGGCCCGAGGTTGGCTTTTTTCTATATGAGGGAGGAATGAAGATGAAGGAATTCGAATTAAAGTATGGCTGCAACCCGAATCAGCTTCCAGCGAAACTTTATATGAAAGATGGCAGTGACCTGCCGGTTACGATTTTAAATGGCCGCCCTGGCTATATCAATTTCCTGGATGCCCTCAATAGCTGGCAGCTCGTCAAGGAGCTCAAGGAAGCTACCGGTCTTCCGGCTGCAGCGTCCTTTAAGCATGTCAGCCCTGCCGGGGCTGCGGTGGCCCAGCCGCTGACGGAAACGCTGCGCAAGGTCTATCATCTTGAGGGGTATGAAATGTCACCCCTTGCTTCCGCTTATGCCCGTGCCCGCGGTGCGGACAGGATGAGTTCCTTTGGCGATTTCGTGGCCCTTTCTGATGTGTGTGACGTAGCGACGGCAAAAGTCCTTCAGCACGAAGTCTCAGATGGCGTCATTGCTCCAGGCTACGATGACGAGGCTCTTGCCATCCTCAAAACAAAGAAAAAGGGTCGCTACAATGTCATCCAGATTGACTCGAACTATGTTCCTCATGAAATGGAAACCAAAGAAGTCTTCGGTGTCACTTTTGAACAGCGCCGCAATGCGGACTCCATTGGAAAGGACTGCCTCCAAAAAATCGTCACAAAAAACAAGGATCTTCCCGAAGGGGCCCAACGGGATCTTCTCATTGCCCTGATTACCCTCAAGTATACCCAATCAAATTCCGTCTGCTACGTCAAGGACGGACAGACCATCGGCGTCGGTGCCGGACAGCAGTCCCGCGTCCACTGTACGCGCCTTGCTGGCGACAAGGCCGATAAATGGTGGCTCCGTCAGTCCCCGAAAGCGCTCAGCCTGCCCTTTAAGCCTGATACGCCGAAGCCGGTCCGGGATAATACTATTGATGTCTATCTTTCCGACGACGATGATGACGTCCTTACTGACGGAATCTGGGAAACGCTCTTTACAGAAAAGCCGGAACGCATGACGCGGGAAGAACGTAGGGCGTGGATTGCCCAGAACAAGGATGTTGCCTTGGGGTCCGATGCTTTCTTCCCCTTTGGCGACAATGTAGAGCGTGCCCATCGCAGCGGCGTCCGCTATATCGCCCAGGCTGGCGGTTCCATCCGTGATGACCAAGTCATCGAAACGGCTGATAAGTACGGTATCGTCATGTGCTTTACGGGCCGCCGTCTGTTCCACCACTAAGGCACGGCGTGTGGTAAGGAGAACGCCAGGTTCCTCACGGGAAGGCTGAGATACCTTCCCGGTGGGGGCCTTCTTTTTGTTTTTAGGAGCGTGTTTTATGGCTGTCAATGCCCTTTCGGGGAGTGTTTGGAAGAGCCTTGTTTCTTTTTCCATTCCCTTTGTCATTTCCTATTTCCTGCAGACCCTTTACGGGATGGCAGACCTTGTTATCATCGGCCAGTTTGAAGGACCGGCGAGCATTACGGCCGTTGCCGTCGGCAGCCAGATCATGCATATGGTGACTGTTGTTCTTGTGGGGCTTTCCATGGGGACGACCATTGCCATTGCTCGAGCTGTAGGGAAGGGAGAAGCAGAGAAGGTGAGCTGCACCATCGGGCAGACGCTGCTCATTTTTGGTATCCTTTCTGTGGTCCTTGCAGGGTTCTTGATTAACTTTCTTCCCCGTATTGTGGACATCATGGCAACGCCGCCCGAAGCCGTCAGGGGGACAAAACACTATCTTTTTATCTGCTTTTTAGGCATTCCCCTTATTACGGGATACAACCTCATCAGCTCTATCTTTCGGGGTCTTGGCAATTCCCGGACACCGACCTATTTTGTGGCCCTTGCGGCCGTCATCAACCTGACCCTTGATCTCCTTTTCATGGGGCCTTTTGCTATGGGACCCTTGGGGGCTGCTTTAGGAACGACCATCAGCCAAGGTGTCAGCGTCCTTGTCGGCGTTTTTGTCATGAAGCGCCATCCCATGGGACTTGGTCTTTCCAAAGCGTCCTTCGTCCCTTCGGGCTCCCTCATCCGTGAAATCCTCGGCGTTGGCATTCCCATTGCCGTCCAGGATGCGTTTATCCAGATTTCTTTCCTCATCATCACCATGATTGCAAACCTGCGCGGCGTGACGGACGCAGCGGCTGTCGGCATTGTGGAAAAAATCATCAGTTTCCTCTTCCTTGTCCCATCTTCGCTCCTTTCGGCTGTTTCTGCCCTCAGTGCCCAGAACCTTGGTGCGGATAACCGCAAGCGGGCCCGCGCCTATCTTTATGATGCCATCAAGACGGCCGTGTTCTTTGGCCTTTCGGTGTCCCTTTTGATACAGGTCATGGCGCCGCGTTTTGTGGGTCTTTTCACCTCTGATGAGGCGGTCATTGCATCAGGTGGACCCTATCTGAAAGGATACATCTTTGACACAATCTTTGCGGGAATCCATTTTTCTTTTAGCGGCTACTTCTGTGCAGCTAAAAAATCCATCTATTCTTTTCTCCACAATCTTATCGCCATCGTCCTTGTGAGGATTCCTTTCGTCTATTTGGCATCCCGGGCCTTTTCCGATTCCCTTTTTCCGATGGGCCTTGTGACCGCTTCGGGGTCCCTTCTTTCTGTCCTGATTTGCTGCTTCCTGTTCCGCCACTTGGAAAGGGAGAGGACCGAAGTGTTACAAAACTGAATATCAATTTGGATATCACGCAGCCCTCTTTCGGAAGTTCCTAAAGAATTTCTGGAAGAGGGCTGTTTTATTCAGTGAAGTGTGCTATAATAAATAGCGAACAAATGTTTATAAAGGAGGCAATCATGAAACTGCGCTATTATATCTGCATCGATCTCAAATCCTTTTATGCCTCCGTAGAGTGTGTGGACCGGGGCCTTGATCCCCTTGATACGTGCCTTGTCGTTGCCGATAAGAGTCGCTCGGATCGGACCATCTGCCTTGCTGTATCGCCGCCCCTAAAAAAACGGGGAGTCCCGAGCCGGCCCCGCCTCTTTGAAGTGATCCGCAAAGTCGATGAAATCAATGCCCTGCGCCGCAGCAAGGCGCCCCAGCGTTCTTTCCGGGGGATGAGCCATTTTGATTCACAGCTTAGGCATCATCCGGAAAAAGCGCTTTCTTATATTGTCGCCATGCCGCGCATGCAGCGCTATATCGAAATGAGTCGGGACATCTACGGCATTTATCTGCAGTACATTGCTCCTCAGGACATCCATGTCTATTCCATTGATGAAGTCATGATTGATGCCACGCCGTACCTTTCGACGTATGGCATGACGCCCTATACCCTTGCCATGACCATGATTCGCGACGTCTATCAAAAAACGGGCATTACGGCAACGGGCGGTATTGGGACGAACCTCTATCTCAGCAAGGTGGCCATGGATATCGTAGCAAAAGCCCTGATGCCCGATCCCTATGGGGTACGTATTGCTTTTCTTGATGAAACCGCCTATCGCAGGACTTTGTGGGGCCATCAGCCCCTGACGGACTTTTGGCGTATTGGCCCCGGTTCGGCCCGGCGTCTTTCTGCTCATGGCCTTTACACCATGGGGGATATTGCCCGCCTCAGTCTTTCCGATGCCTCCCTTTTGTATGATTGGTTTGGCATCAATGCCGAGCTGCTCATTGATCATGCCTGGGGGTGGGAATCATGCCGTATGAGCGACATCAAGCGATATATCCCCAAAGCCTCCAGCCTCGGCACAAGTCAGGTCCTGCCCAAGCCCTATTCACCGGAAAATGCCCGCCTGATTGCATGGGAGATGACGGATGAACTCATCTTGGACCTTGCCCGCAAACGTCTTGTGACTGATGAGGTGGCCATTACCATTGGCTATGAACGGACGCAGCCACAAGGTTTTTCCCGGGACCTGCCACCATCAGGCCGCAGTCATGGCTCGGCTCGTCTTGCTGGATGGACCCATGCCGGACAGCCTATCATGGCAAGCATGATGGCGCTTTATGACCGCCTTGCCCATCCCTATCTATGGGTGCGCCGGATGAGTGTCACTGCGGTCCATGTGCGCTCCCAGGATATTCAGGACCCTGTTCGGCAAGGGTTCCTTTTTGCCGAGCAAACACCCCTTCTTGATGGAGATCCACGGGAAGCACGGCTTCAGGAAGCGGCCCTTGAGGTCCATCACCGATTTGGCCGCAATGCCCTTGTCAAGGGGCGCAACTTATGCAAAGAAGCCATGACCATTACCCGTCATGGTCAGATTGGAGGTCATCATGCCTGATCCTTATGCTGCAATCTTGGATCATCCCTATCCATTTGGAATCCCTCGGCCCCGTATGCCCCGGCTCCAGCGCGCGGCCCAGTTTGCGCCTTTTGACGCGCTGACGGGCTTTACAGAAACCATCATGGAACGGGCCCATTACACGGATCAAGCCGCAGAGCTTGACGAAGCGCAGCGGGAACAGCTCGACCAAAAGACCCGTTTTCTCATGGACCGGATAGGGGAGCGCCCTTATGTGACCCTTCATTATTTTGAACCGGACGGGCGCAAGAGCGGCGGCGTCTGCCGAACGGTGTCAGGCCGCCTCTATCGCATTGATTTATCAAGGCAGGCGTTTTACCTTGAAGACAAGGCACCAATCCCTGTTTCCCAGATCCGCGACATCGAGTGAAAGCCCTAGAGCAGGGACGACTCCATGAGAAGCTTCAGGTAGTGCCGCATGGGCGCCATTTTATGCTTGCTTACAGGCAGAACCGTGCCATCTTGGAGGATCAGGGAGTCGGACTGCAGGCAGCTGATGAACTTTGTGTTTACGATGAAGCTTTTATGGATCCGTTCGAAGGGAAATCGCCGAAGCCGCGTCTGTAGGTTCTTGAGTGTATCCCGGCAGGCGTAGCTTTTTTGCGTAGTGTGGATAAAAAGGGAGGAGCGGTTGGCTTCAAAAAAGGTAATATCGGAAAGCCGAACCTGATACATACTTTGGTCCGATGAAAAGATAAAGAACCGGTTGCCCATATCGGGGGCATGATCCATGAGGGACTCAAGAACCATGCGCATTTGCTGTACCGTCATGGCCTTGGTATAGAACTGGAAGATGGGGACGTCGTACCCCTCAAGACATAAGGATTCGTTGTCCGTCACGATGATAATGGGAACCCGCCGATCGTACTGCCGGATGCGCCGCGCAAGGGACAGATCGGGAAAGGGCGTGGAAAGGCTCTGGAGAATGATGAGCTGGAATTTTCCTTGACGGGAGAGACTGGTAAGGAGACTGGAAAATTTGGAGTAACGATACAGATGCATGATTTCTGGCAGGGCGGAGAGGGAATTGAGCTGATCGCTCGTTTCATTGAGATTTGCTCGTACGGAATCGAACAAGGCAATGGAAAACATAACAGACTTCCTTTCTGTAAAGAAGATACGTGATTTTACTGTCAACGGGGAGAAAAAGGAACAAAATAACATAAATGTAACAAAAATCACGATTTTTAGTATAACATAATTCAGAAAATTTTCAAAACAAATGAGAACAAATAAAAGTATCTATAAGAAAAACATAAAAAGAAATAAATCATATAAATCGGAAAATTGATCAGAAAAATGTAATAAAAAAAGTTAAAAGAGGGAGAAAAAAAGATTCCTATAGTAAAAACGGATTTAATGAGGGAAAAATATTCCTGAAAAGGATCGGCATCTAAAAAGGGGGCACATGATCGATCCTTGGAAAAGACCGTGCCCTGTCACCTAGAGAGGAAGGGGAATTGCCGCCCCGAAAGGGGCTTCTGATTGGCGGAGCATTGGCAACTATTATTTTATTTCGGTCAGGAAGATGATTGGCTGCGGGATCTGTCATCTCTCTGTCAAAGGTCCCTACAAAATTCTTCGATTTTACAGTATAATATATTGTTAGACTGACAAAGGAGAAGAACATGAAAAAGACTTACGCCATCATCAATTATGGATGCCAGATGAACGAAAGCGACAGCGAGCACTATGCCGGTCAGCTCCTTGATTTGGGCTATGAGGCCAGTGCGGACTATGAACATGCCGATGTCGTTGTTATCAATACATGCTGCGTTCGTGAAAACGCGGAAAAAAAGATTCTGGGAAAGATTGGGGAAATGAAGCGCCTGAAGCGTGAAAACCCGGATATGGTCCTATGTGTAGCCGGCTGCATGGCCCAGGAATGGGGCAAGGACCTCCAAAAAAAATATCCTCAAGTGGACCTTGTCTTGGGAACGGCTCATGTAAACAATTTCAGTTCCATCCTGCAAAATCACCTTGCTGGTCATGGCCGCGCTGAAAGCGTCTATGATGACCTTACTATCATGCCTCAGGAATTTGAGGGGTCCTTTGTTCGCAAGAGCAGCTTTGCCGCTTGGGTTCCTATCATGTATGGCTGTAATAATTTCTGCACCTACTGCATCGTGCCCTATGTGCGGGGCCGGGAACGAAGCCGCAGTGCCGAGGCCATCTGCCATGAGATTGAAAAGGCCGTGGCCTTGGGCTATAAGGAGTTCACCCTTTTGGGGCAGAATGTCAATTCGTATGGCAAGGATCGAGGCGAAGAGGAAGGCTTCAGCAAGCTTCTGGAGCTTGTCGATGCTATCCCTGGTGTAGAGCGAATCCGCTATATGACGAGCCATCCCCGTGACATGAGCGAGGCCGTTGTGAGGACGATTGCCGAAAGTCAGCATATTTGCAAGAACTTCCATATTCCTGTCCAGTCCGGCAGCAGCCGCATCATGAAAGCCATGAACCGTGGCTATGACCGGGAGCGCTACTTAAAGCTTGTAGAAACTATCCGCCGCTGTGTGCCTGACGCTGTCATCACGACAGACCTCATTGTAGGATTTCCGGGCGAGACGGAAAAAGATTTTGAAGAAACCTTGGACCTTCTTCGTACCGTTGAATATGATGATGCCTTTACCTTTATCTATTCCCCGCGCAAAGGAACGCCGGCAGCTGGTTTTGGGGCGCAGGTCCCGGACGCTGTGAAACACGAACGGCTGGATCGTCTCATGGCACTGCAGAACGAGATCTGCCTTAAACGCAACAAGCGCCTGGTGGGGCGAACCCTTGCCGTTATGGTTGAAGGACCCAGCAAGAGCAATCCGGCCATGCTGAGCGGACGGACGGACGGAAATGATCTGGTTCTGTGGCCAAAGATAAGGGACCATGCCCCGGGTGACCTTGTCAATGTAAAGATGGAAAGGGCCCAGACGTGGCTCATCAGAGGAAAGGAAGAGGCATAACCATGACGCAGACTGGTGAAGGGTATACCCCCATGGTGCAGCAATATATGGAAATCAAGAAGCAGCATGAAGATAAGCTTCTTTTCTATCGTCTCGGTGACTTTTATGAACTCTTTTTTGGGGATGCCATTACCGCTTCACGGGAACTCAATCTGACGCTGACCCAGCGCGCAGGCAATACAAAACATCCTATCCCCATGTGCGGTGTACCTTTTCATTCAGTAGATGGCTACTTGGCCAAACTCATCAAGAAGGGATATCGCATTGCCATTTGCGACCAGATGGAAGATCCCAAGAAAGCCGTCGGGATCGTCAAACGGGAAGTCACAAAAATCTTGACGCCAGGAACGGTTCTTTCCGATGCCGTCCTTGATGACGAGCACAATCAATATCTCGCGGCTGTTTCTATAGGTGACGGGCGGGCCGTCCTTGGCCTTGCCGATGTATCCACAGGGGAGGCCAGTTGGTACGAAGCATCCGGCCCTTATTGGGAAGATCTTCTGATGGATCAGATCTACCGCATGCAGCCGGCGGAGCTAGTCCTTGCCCCGGATGAACAGCTGCTGGAACGGTTCCTGCAGGAACTTTCACAGAAACTGCCCCAATGCATGGTCAACCGCTTCCAAAAAGATGGGGGAATCGATGCTTTTGCCCGTCATTTTGGGACGGAAGGGAAAGCGTATACCGAACCGCTTGTACGGGATACGATTGAACTCATGCTTCAATATATCCATATCAATGTAAAAAGCGATTTGGCGCAGCTGAATCGCCTCACGGAAATTACGACAGACCGGACCATGGTCCTTGACGCAACGGCTATCCGCAATCTGGAACTGGTCCGGAATATGAAGGACGGTACGAAAAAAGGCACCCTCCTTGATATCCTTGATTACACCGCGACCGCCATGGGAGCCCGCCTCATGCGGCAGTGGATTGAATCCCCCCTTTATGATGCGGCCCGCATTACAAGTCGGCAGCAGGCTGTAGGCACGCTTGTAGGTGATTCCCGGCTGCGGACAGAGCTCGGTGAAGCCCTTAAAAAAATCACAGACCTTGAGCGCATCCTTTCCCGAATCGAAGTGGGGTCTGCCAATGCTCGGGATATGGCCTCCCTGCGCACCGCCCTTCTGGCCGTACCGGACCTTAAGCGCCTGCTTGCCCCCTATCGGGATGGGCTCCTGGCAAAGCTTTCCTCCCGCATTGACAGTCATGAAACCGTCCTTGATGAACTGCGCCGCGGCATTGTCGATGACCCGCCCTTTACGGTCCGGGAAGGAGGGATGATTCGTAAGGGGTATAATGCCGAACTGGATGAGCTCCATGATATTGCGGAAAATAACAATGCCTGGATGCAGGATTTTGAGCTGCGCATCAAGGAAGAAACGGGAATCAAGAACCTAAAGGTCGGATTCAACAAAGTCTTTGGCTATTATATTGAAGTGTCCAAAGGGCAGGTTTCCCAAGTACCGGATAGCTTTATCCGCAAGCAGACCTTGGTCAATGGGGAACGTTATATTGTTCCGGAACTGAAGGCCTTTGAAAATAAGATTCTCAGTGCCAAGGAAAAGATCCAGCAGCTTGAATATTATCTCTTCAATGAAATCCGTGACTGTGTCCGTGATGAGCTTGTTACAATCCAGGATACGGCCCGTGCCATTGGTGAGCTTGATGCCATCTATTCTCTTGCCATGGCTGCCTTCAAGGGAAATTATGTCTGCCCGCGTCTCAGCGACAAAGGTGAAATCATCATCAAGGATGGGCGCCATCCTGTCGTGGAAAAACTCCTCGAACGGGAGCTTTTTGTTCCCAACGATGTCCATTTAAATGGGACGAATGAACGCCTCATCATCCTGACGGGCCCTAATATGGCCGGGAAATCGACCTATATGCGTCAGGTGGCACTGCTGGTCCTCATGACCCAAATGGGCAGCTTCCTGCCCTGCCGGGAAGCTGTCATCACCCCCGTGGACCGCATCTTTACCCGTGTCGGCGCCAGTGATGACCTTGCCACGGGGCAAAGCACCTTCATGGTGGAAATGAATGAAGTGGCAAACATCCTTAAAAATGCCACGAGCCGCAGTCTCATCATCCTTGATGAGGTCGGGCGCGGAACAAGCACCTATGACGGGATGAGCATTGCCCGTGCCGTGGTGGAATATATCAACGAAAAAATCAAGGCCAAGACCCTATTTGCAACTCATTATCATGAACTGATTGAATTGGAAGATCTTTTTGATGGCATCAAGAACTATTCCATCGCCGTGAAGGAAAAAGGCAACGATGTGGTCTTTTTGCGGCGCATTGTGCCTGGCGGAACGGATCGCAGCTATGGAATCCACGTCGCTAAACTTGCAGGTCTGCCCAAAAAGGTCCTGGACCGGGCGGATGAGCTTTTGGAGGAATATGCCGCCGAGGCACCGCTTTCCCATAAGGGCACGCATCATGTCGAGATTTCCAAGGAAGCGGCGACGGATGAGACGCAGGGAAGCCTTTTTGGCGATACCATCCGGGATACCCTCATGGGACTTGATGTCATGACCATGACCCCCCTTGAGGCCATGAATACCCTCTATCAACTGGCGGAAGAAGCCAAACGGGAAGGAGGAAAACTTTCGTGAAAGCAAAAGTCCAGCTCCTGGACCAAAATACATCCAACCAGATTGCTGCTGGTGAAGTTGTTGAAAAGCCAATGTCCGTTGTCAAGGAATTGGTGGAAAACGCCCTTGATGCCGGTGCCACCCATGTGGATGTCACGATTTATGAGGGGGGAACGGAATATATCCGCGTCAAGGACAACGGGTCCGGTATGGACGAGGAAAATGCCCGTCTTGCCGTACTGCGCCACGCAACAAGCAAGATTGTAAAGGCTGAGGACCTACTTACCTTAAAGACCCTGGGGTTTCGCGGGGAAGCGCTGCCGAGCATTGCCTCTGTCAGCCATTTCAACCTTCTCACACGGGAAGAAGGCGCGGAGTTTGCAACAAGCATCACCATCGATGGCGGGGAAAATATGAGCGTTGATGTGATGGGCGGAGATGTGGGGACGACCGTGACGGTAAAGGATCTTTTCTATAACGTTCCAGCACGGCGCAAGTTTTTGCGGACGGTCAGTACGGAGGGTCGCTATATCAACGATATCCTTTCCAAAATGGCCCTTTCACGGCCGGATGTCCATTTTACGCTTCAAAATAACGACAAGGAAGTCCTTAATACCCCGGGAAGCGGTGATGAACTCGACGTCATTGGGGCGCTTTATGGGAAAAATGTCGTTGAGGCCCTTCTTCCCGTAGACCATGAACAGGATGGAATCCGTGTCAAGGGGTTTATCAGTCGGCCCACCCTTCTTAAGGGAACGCGGCAGTGGCAGACTCTTTTTGTCAATGATCGGTATATCGTAAGCCGGATGGTGAGCCGTGCCATCGATCACGCCTATCAGTCCCAGATCCCTAAGTCAGGGTTTCCTTTTGCCATGCTGAAGCTCACCGTGGATACCCATGCGATTGATATCAATGTCCATCCCCAAAAAAGTGAGATCAAGTTTGGTGATGAGCAGGCTGTTTACCGGGCTGTCTACCACGCACTTACAAATGCCCTGACGCATCCTATGCGGGGGACGGAAAACGGAAAGGATGAAGTGACCTTTAAAAAGCCGTCTCCCCAAAAAGACGAAAGCCTTGCCGAAGAAGTAAGTATTTTCCCTCATTCCCAAGGCCGCAGCTTTCTTCCCCAGAATCCTGCCTTTGGCCAGCCGATTTGGCGTACGCCGGAGCCTCAGGTTGAGCGGCCTGATCGCTCCTATACGGACGAAATCTTTGGCGCGCAGCGTACGGTGCCACGCGCGACAGAACCCCATGCCATAACGGGCGAAGAGACAAGCGGAGGAATAGCTGGCTCCGTGAATGAACGAGGGGAAATCCAGGCCCCCAGTGGGATTGACGTAATCTGGCCCTTGGGACAGGTCAACCGGACCTTCATCGTCGCCCAGTCAGAAACAAGCCTTTACCTCATCGACCAGCATGCGGCCCATGAACGTATCATGTATGACCGTTTCATCAGGCAGCAAAAACCGGTCCCCAGTCAAACCCTTCTTATGCCGCTTTTTCTTTCCGTAAGTGCTGCGGATGTGGATGCCGTGACAGAACATCGCGACGAATTTCTGAAACTCGGTGTCGACGCGGAACCTGCCGGGGAAACTTCCCTGCGTGTTTCTGCCCTGCCGGCCGATGTGGAAGACGGGGAGGCCGAAGCCTTTATCCAGGATATCCTGACCCTTCTTGAGGAAAACCGCTCCATCAAGACCAGTGACCTACGGGAGGAAGTCCTTCACTATGCGGCCTGTCACAGTGCCATCCGGGCAGGTGAGCTCCTGAATATCCGGCAGATGAGGGAAGTTATCTTGGAACTTCTCAATACGGAACATCCCTTTACCTGCCCCCATGGACGGCCCTGTATGATTGAAGTGACGACGCCGGAGCTCTTTAAGCTCTTTAAACGGACATGATGGGGAAGAAGAAAGGGCGCTTTGCCGTAACTGTGGGGCTCAAGGGCGGTACGGAGCTTATCAAAATGGCGAAATCCTGGGCGGAAACGCTTGCTATTCCTTATCTGAAGCGGCCCCGTGGAGTTTCCTTGGAAACGCTTCGCAAAGAGAGGAACCTTGTCGGCCTTCTTGTCGCAACGCGGAAAGGGCCCCAAGTAGAAACCGAAGAGGGGATCCTTTATTACCATCCCAGTATGGCAACGCTCCGCGTGCGGGCCCTTAAAGAAGGAAAAACGGACCATCTGGTGGAAGCCCTGGCCCTTCGGCCTGGCAGCCGGGTCCTTGACGGGACCTTGGGCCTTGCCTCGGACGCAGCGGTTATTTCTTATGCTGTGGGATCCGAAGGAACAGTCGTGGGGGTTGAGGCATCTCCCATTCTCTATCAAATGACTCGGCTTGGCCTGCGCTCTTATGACGAGGGCGATGAGGACCTATTGAAGGCCCTTCGGCGCATTGAACCTGTTTTGGGGGATACGGCGGCCTATTTGGAAAGTCTTCCGCCTGACTCCTTTGATGCCGTCTATTTTGACCCTATGTTTGAGCATCCTGTCGAAGGCTCCTCTAACATGGTCCCCATGCGTCCGGCTGCCGATCATCGCCCGCTGACGCGGAGCGTCATTGAAAAGGCACTCAAGGCGGCCCCTCTTGT
>OHLE01000645.1_pt1 | contig 18511 bp, 20 predicted proteins | sample 1568971 | NCBI WGS metagenome assembly OHLE01 (sample SAMEA3879556, study PRJEB24766) | human gut metagenome | biome: human-associated habitat; feature: feces | place: USA | collected 1985/1987
TTGTATTATTCATGTGAATGATCAGATGGATACCCCTTTCTTATCGGCTTTCTGTACCGGGCGATTCCGGCTGACGGCGTTTGCCGGCTTCGTTCCGTCCTGACGGACGGCCGCCTGCTGCGACTGTTCCTGTTTCTTGCTCTTGTCCGGGTTCCATTTGAAGAAATCGAACTTCGCCCGCTCGTGGTTGACACGGACGAAAGCACTGAACAGGTTCCCCTCGTTGTCGGTCATGTCCTTGATGTAGGTCGCCTTGCCCTGTGCCAGTGATGCCTGCTGTTCTTCGGTAAGGTCTTTCCCCTTCAGCCGTGCGGGGATTACCAGCCCACGCTCCTGCTGCCGGTTCTGTTCCTGTTCCTGAGCTGCGGTCTGCTCCTGCCGGCGGGCGATTCCCTTGAAGTCATAGTCGAATCCGCCCTTGCACGCATTGAACTGCAAACGTGCATCATAATGACGCTGCTTTTTCTCCGACCACATGTTTTCGACAAGGACGGACTCGCCGTTTGCGATGCGTTTTCTCTGTTCGTCGGTCAACGCCGTGCCGTTCACCTCTGCGGGAATGGTTATCCCGCTGACCGGTATGTGATGGAGCCGGTTGGTCTTGGGATTGAGCGATACCAGACACGGCTCACGCACGCCTCCGGCCAGTTCGAGTTCCACCACGCAACCCGCATTGCCTTTTTCCAGCAGGTTCTGTTTCACTTCGGGAGTGAACTCCACGTTGAAATACGGCGTGTCCAGTTCCGGATAACGCTTGCAACATTCGATCTCGTTCCGGAGCGTACCGTCGGGATTCTCCGCCAGACGGATGCAGGCGGGAGTTTCAAACTCTATTCCCTCGATAACGGTTTTCAGGGTGAGTACGGCGGATTCGTTGCCGTTGAGCAACCGTCTGAGGCCCGGTTCTCCTAACGTTTCGGGTGTTACCCCCATGCGCTCAAGCTGCTGCCAGTCCACCTGTTCCATGCTCCAGCGGGTGGATTGCTCCGTTCCGCCCCCGCCGGACTGCTGTTGTGCCTGCTCTGTACGTACTGTTCCGTGTCAAGACGGTATTCGTCCAGCAAGGCAGAATTACTTTCGGGCTGCTTGAACAGGCCGACAAGCTCCTTGGCGGAGGCAAGCAAGTCCGCCGGAAGGTGATAGAAGCGGAAGTCGGACGGCCGCTCGAACTGTCGTTTCATGTTGAGGAAGAACGTTTCGAGTATAGACACGTTGCGGTCTATCCGCATGAACTGCTCCGAAGGCTTTGCCCCTGCCAACGGTCTGGTCTTGAGTCCCCCTTCGGGTTCGATGTCCTCCACCACGTGCGGGGTGTTGCCTTCGGCGGCGTTGGTCACCACCAATACCTCGTCTTTCAGATCTTTCAGTTTTTTGTCCATAAAGTGAATGAGTTTAATTGTGATACAATCAGGTTAATTGCGGCACGAAAGTAGAGGTAAGAGGCTATGGCGCAAAGGGAAAGGAGGGAATGGGGAACGAGTGGCTACGGGATGGCATGAAGTGGCCTGCCGGCAAGAAAGAATGACGTTCCGATACAAAAACTTCAAAATAAAAAGCGTACCTTCGCAACAAGAAACATAAAAAAGGACAATCCGATATGATTACCAACCGGGAAGAAGTGATAGACAAGGCATTCAAGGTGTTTTTGAGGATGAATTACGAGAAAGCGAGTATCAGCACGCTGGCAAAAGCCTGCGGGGTGGTAAAGACAGGGGTGGTATATTATTTTCCCCACAAACTCGATCTGTTCATGGCGGTAGCGGACAAGTATGCCATACAGATGCAGACACCGGCCAACAAGTTTGCCGGGCCGACGGAAACGCTGGCAGGATTTATAGAGCAGTATGTGGCAGGAGTGAGTACGGCCATGAACCGTATCATCAAACAGGTGCGATGCTGTGCGGACGATAATGAATGCTGTCCCAACTTCTACTATTTCCATTTTCTTTCCCAAGTGAGGATGTATTATCCCGGAGCCCGTGAGAAAATGGAAGAAATATTCCGCAAGGAACACGAGTTATGGAGGACAGTCATACAGAAGGCAAAGGATAGCGGTGAAATAAAGCAAGATACGGATGTGAAAAAGACCGCTCCGCTGTTCCGTCAAGTGTTTCTGGGCATGTCCTACGAGCAATCGTTCCTGAACGGTCTGGACGTAGAAGAATTGAAGGAGAAGTTCGATTGTCTGTACTCGCTCCTGAAAGCCTGACTCCTTTTTTAGCAATATTTAAAAGACTCCGATAAAAATATTTTCTGAACAACCGTTCAGATTTCAATACTTTGCTTTATCTTTGAGGCATGAAGCAACAGCCAGAGATATGGACAAGGTACAGAAGCAACGGTCAAACATCGTCCTGTACAGGGAAAAAAGGACGGTGAACAGTACATACGGATAGAGTATGCAGGCGATCCGGCAATAGCCCTACTGCTCGCCCAAGATACGGACGTGGAAAAGACAGGCAATAGTTCTGCCTACATACCTGCCACCGCTTTTAAACTGCCGGATTTCTATGACCGCTATTCGCCCCACGCCTATATTGATTACAGCCGGGTTTACGTGCGGCATCCCAAACCTAAAAGGGAATACATACTGCCGAGAGGCTACCTCGAACTGCTGGAACAGAAGCGGTACAGCCTTTCCACCATAAAAGCCTATAAAATCTATTTCAGCGACTTCATGGAATACCACAAGGGGCAAGACCTTGACCTGCTGACGGTCGAGGACATAAACAGCTATATGCTCCACATGGTAAAGGAAAAGCACATATCCGCCACCCAGCAGAACATGCGCATCAACGCTATCAAGTTCTATTACGAGAAAGTCCGGAAAGGCAAGCGGCAATATTATGGCGGGATAGCCCGTGCAAAAGAGTACAAGGCATTGCCCGAAGTATTAAGCCGGGAAGAAATGAAAAGCATCTTTGCACAGTTATCCAATCGGAAACACAGGTGCATGATTTCTCTTATTTACTCTGCCGGACTACGCCGAAGCGAACTTCTGAACCTGACACCCCAAGACATCATCAGCGAACGGATGCTAATCAGGATTGCCGGAAAAGGCAAGAAGTGCAGGTATTCCCTACTGTCGGAAAAGCTGCTCAACGAACTAAGGGCTTACTACCGGGAATACAGACCGCAAAAATGGCTTTTTGAGGGCGAACAGGCAGGCGAACAATACTCGCCCAGCGCATTGGTTAAGATATTGAAAGAAGCGGCAAGGAAAGCCGGAATAAAGCATCGGGTACACCTGCACATGCTCCGGCACACGTTCGCCACCCACCTGCTGGAACAAGGGACAGACCTAAGAACCATACAGGAACTTATGGGACATACCGATATAAAAACAACGGCAATTTATCTGCACGTATCGAACGCCTATAAAGCAAAAATCCCCAATCCGCTGGATTGTTTGGATGATGATTAGACAATGATTTAATAGTGAATAGGAACTACACCATAAGGTGCGTTTATCGAAAAATTAGCAAAAACAGAAAGTCTATGAACAAAGATTACCTTAAAATGATAGAACGATGATAAAAGAACTTACTTCTTTTCCCAAGCGGGCACGTACCATCGACTGGGAGGACGGCAAACTGATTTTTGATGGCGACAAGGTGATGCTCATGCCCGAGCTGTCTGTGGAGGTGATGCAACAGATTGGCGCTTATCCTGCTTTGGTGGGATTTCATGTCAAGCATTACCCTTTGACAGACGAACAGGTTCAACCGCTGGCTGGTGCCAAGAAAATGGTCAATGTAGGAATCGAATATGCGGAGCTTACCGACGCATGCTTTGCGGTATTTGCCACCATGCCCGCTTTGAAGTATCTGCTTTTGGCAGGAAATCCTGCAATTACGGGAAAGGGGTTGTCCACGATGCAGGCAAGTAAGGTGGATTTGTTGGACTTGAGTGCCACGTCGCTGGACGATGAGGGGTTGCATCTGGCAGCTCTGCTTCCGAAGCTGAGTCATTTGCATGTCCGGCAGACTCAAATCACCTATGAAGGGGTGCTTGGCATTGCTTTCAATAAACGCCTTTCCTTGCGTCCTGACGACCTCTTTACCCAGGAGCAGATGGAGCTGTTCGCCTCGTTGCAACGAAACCAGGCGAAGAAGAAGCTGGAGGTGGACGCTGATGCGGTTCATCAGGCGGAACAGGTGCTGTATGCTTTCTTTGCCGCCATGACTCAATGGGAGAAATATACCGACCAGGCAGGTTTTGATGCGCCGGATGTGCGACCGAAGTTGCAGCAGATTTGGCAGCAGTATGTATCCGAGAAGCCACGGATGGGGTATCGGCCGCTCGCTTTGTCGCTTTCTCCAGAGGGGACGTATGCCGCCTTCCGCCTGGTTGATGCCGAACAGGTTTCCCGCAACAAACTTTACATCTATGCGCAGGATGAAAGAATCAATCTCGACTATCGTTTCTGGATGAAACGTGTGGGGGAAGCATGGAAAATTGATGCAGTACAGATGCGGACAGACGGGTGGAGGCGTTGTGGATTGTAAAAAGAGGAACTTGAACGAAATTGCATTCAGGAATGATATTTTCAATTCCGGGTAATAGACGGTATCTTGTTCATAGACCTAACCCAATATTAGAATGGGTATAATATTTTGCTAACAAACCGGGATAACGCTTAACAGCGTTCCCTGCTGAACCATTATGAACAATTAGAGTACACGATATGAGAAATGAAATTTTACAGTTGAAAGATTTAGGTCGTATGCCTAATGAAAGTATCAATGATTCTGATAGCATTGATGAGTTGATAAATGCTTATGATACTTTATTAGAACAAATACAATTCCCCATATCATTTGATGAAGCTATGGTGTTGGTACAAATCTTCCCTGAAAATGCTTTTTATGATTTGCAGTGGAGCTTACTAAGACTTGTAGAGTCCGTTTGTGTTGATGATGATAGGTATATTCAATTAATAAACTCTTGCCCAAGTCAAGAATGGCGGGACACTCTAAATGCTCGCTATGCAAATTATAAAAAGGCACAAGAGGTAAAGTAAGTTCATAACAAGCCGGGATAACGGACTAACGCCGTTCCCCGTCCAGCCATTATCAACCATAAAACGTAGAAATATGTACGAAGAATTTTTAGAAAAAAGCCTCAATAGCAAGAGGCAAGCAGTAGATGATACTTTTATTGCTAAATATGCTGATTTGTCTTATCCCGAACTGAATACTTTATGGCAGGAGGTCGGGTTAGGAAGTTTTTGTAATGGGCTGTTTAAGCTCATCAATCCATCCGATTATCAGGATGTGATAAACTCCTGTTTTGAAAAGGAGGATGACCAATCATTTCTACCATTCATGTGTACGGCTTTCGGCGATCTCTTTGCCTATGTAAAGAATCCGAGACTGAATAATTACGTCGTTTATCTGAATGTCAGATACGGAACATATTTAATACTTCCTGCCAATCTTCGTGCGATTTTTAATAAGGTAATGGTAAATGAAAGTTTCTTGAAAGGCTGGTTTGATTTAGAAAATTATCCTATAATACAAGAAAAACTCGGAACTCCAGATTATGACGAGTGTTTTGGATATTCTCTACTTTTGGCTTTGGGAGGAAGTGAAGATATTGAAAACATCAAGATAGTCAAGACTATTCCGTACATTGACATTTGTACCCAAACAATCGGCGAATTTGAAATTGCAGATAAATGGTGAATATAGAATAGGTTGATAACAACGCAGGATAACGGCAAGCCGTTCCCTGCTGAACCATTAGTAGCAATCAGAAACAAATAGTAGTATGGAACATTTCAAAGAAGTACCAGATGTAAATCGGTTAATAATATCTCCTCTCTATTTAAGAGAAGGATTAGAGTTTGCAAAAAATCAAGGCTATAATGATATTTTAATATCAACGGACGACATCGGCATCAGTGGTGTTTCCTGTAAACACACATTAAATGTAAGTCTAATATGTGAATATGATTTTATTGAAACCTTGATTATTTCAGGGTACGACTTTACAATAGAACCATGCAATTTAAATCAACTAAGTGTTTTACCGCACTTAAAAAAATTGGGACTTTGGATTGACAAGGTCTTTACTATTGATTTCAGTTTGTTTCCCAAACTTGAAGAATTGAAGTATTATCATACAAAACAAACAGAAAATGTAGATACTTTAATAAACTTGAAACGACTGCATATTTATAATCTCAAATCAGAAGATTTGAAAGAACTGAAAAGCATGAATTTGTTAGAAGAACTGACACTATGGGATGCCAAAAATATAAATTTGAATGGTTTATGTCAATTAACTAACATAAGAACGTTGGAGATTGTTCGTTCTCGAAAAATGATAGATATTAGAGGTTTATGTAATTCAAATAGACTTAAAGAATTATCATTATATTATTGCAATAACATAACGGACATTAGTGTTTTGAACCGTTTATCAAGAGTTAAAATACTTAGATTACGTAACTGTAAACGACTTCAAGATTTAACCCAATTAGTACCCAACAATACGATTAAGCAGATTAGTATTTCAAGTCTAAAAGACTTGAAATTTTTGGCAGGAATGAAGAAACTCAAATTCTTGCATTTTGATGATGTAATTGATGGAGATATATCCCCATTATTGGACTCTTCTTTAGAGTTTGTAGGTATGGTTTCAAAAAAGAAATATTCCCATACAGAAAAGGAAGTGAACCTAATACTGGAAAGAAACCGATTGAATAATAAATAGCTACTAACAAACCGGGCTAACGCTTACAGCGTTCCCCGCTTAGCCATTATAAACAGTAATGCAAAATATGAAACAGAAAATATACCATATCATTATCTTTTTACTCTTTTGGTTTTGTGGAGTAGCCTATTCACAAAATCCCAAAGCAGATATTTTGCAGCAAGACCTTTCGGGCTTGTTTGACAATTTAAGCATGATTGGCATATTAGGAGAAGATTGTAGCCGAATTGATATTCATATTACCGAAGTTCGGAAAATGGATAGTAGAGAATATGAGATAAAGGGTATCAGTCGTACCCGATTATCCGTAATCTGTCCGTTTAAGGGAAAGGTTTGTGTAGATAGCATTTCTTCCTGTTCCCAAATGATAAAAAGTGAATATACGGAATTGGACGGTTTCATATACGGGTATTACTCGTTTGCGGAATACGGAGATAAACGATATAGCGGTACATTCTCCGGTTCTTTCAAGCAGGGGTATCGGATGAGCGGACAGCAAATAGAGAAAGGACGGAATGAAATAGCAGAACTGAAATTGAACTTATCTGAATATCGGGGTAAGTGGAAATCCGCAAAGGGACTGACAAAAGTCTGTTCTTGGGCAGATGAGATTATACCCGATACTCCTGCAAACTTCTGCCTGTTTAATGATGCAGGCGAATGGATTGTATCACCGAAATATCGTAAGAATGGTTGGGAAAATCTATATAATGCCTATCACAATGAAAATCTGACAACGGACGAGATACAAAAGGCTCGTGAGGTGGAAGAACAGGAATGGTGGGTAAATAAAAGCCAATCATGCAAAGTAATTTGAGTTTATAACAAAGCGTGATAACGCCTAACAGCGTTCCCCGCTTAGCCATTACTAACAATACGAATAACTCTTTATGATAAAATTCATTTTAGATGCGATGTATTATCAGATATTCATATTTAATAGGGATAAATTTATATTGGAAAATCCACATGAGCGGACGATACAGATAATATGTGGAATATTATTTCTTCCTGTTATAGTATTGACGTATCTACTGATAAAGGAGAATTTCAATTATAAAACCCCTTTTGTGTTTTTTATCATAATCTATGTTTTACTATACAAGACATTCTGTTCGTATTATATCAAAAGGAAAAAAGGTATGGAAATTATAAGGAGTAAACCTCTAATATTTAATAGCCAAAAGATTTCTTCCTTCATATCATGGATGATTTATCCCATTTTGGTTGTATTACTTTATTTTATAATAACACATCGTCATTGGCTAAAAATTATACAATAAAGATTTAATAAGTTAGTAACAACGAAAGATAGCATCTGACGATGCTCCTTTCTAACCAATAGCGTACATATATGAATAATGTAACAAGAGTAAGAATTGTATATGAATGTAGCATAATAGGTGTTGTTTTGCTGACATTCTTAAAAGGTATGTTCCCATACATGGGAGCATGGTGGCGAGTAGCCCTTATTACTTCACTTGTAGGATTGTGGTTTTCACTATCTTATCTGAAACGGTATAATTATAAATGGGGGTTCAATTACATAGGAAATCATTTATACATTAACCTCTTATTGAAAGTACAGAAGTGGTTTCAGAACGCTACAATCATAGCCTTATTGATACCTGTATTCTTAAAAGACCTCTTGTATAATCAATATTGCTTAGTAGCATATATATTGCTTGTAGGTATGTTCTTGGGCGTGAAGCTGGCTACTTACACAGTAGAGTACGCTATATATAAAAGTAAATTCATTGGTAACAAGGAAAGATAACCCCTGAACGCTTTCCCTCACCAAACCATTATGAATAAAGGAATAAAAAAGACAGATAACTATTTTGAACGAGTGAAGCAGCGTGCAAACCGGACGAATTACAGATACTATTTTTTTGACTACCTATATTTCAAGGGAGAGGTTTGGGGCAAGAAGATAGGGCGGATGTCAGGTTTTATACTGCTGTTTTGGTATTGGTGGTGGGTAGTAGTTCTGCCCGGCAACTTTCTCCTGATTAACAATGTACCGCAATGGTCGTCCTTACATCTTGGCTATTTAGGTGCAATGTTTTTGCTTATTTGTGTATTTATTCTTGCACGATACAGGAAAGCCCGTGTACAGGCATTGTTGAACCGCTACCGCCGCTCTAAGCATATCAGCGCAGTACAGGCATATTTTCTGTTCCTGCTGCCCTTTGTACTTTTCTTCTTAGAAACATGGCTGTTCGATGAATGGGGTTGGACGGATTGCGTGAAGTGGAACAAATGATATGTCATTCATATATAAAACATCAGATATGGAACAACGGATTACATCATTATTGCTTCCCGCTCCCGAAGCGGAGTTGGAAGCGTCCTGCAAGGAACTGGACGAAAAGGTAACATGGCTGCTGCACAACAGCCGGAAAATGGACAACTACTTGGAACTTGAACCGTTCAGCAAGGACGGGCGGCTGTGCGCCCACGTGTGCGACACGCTCAAAAGCCTGCCGGAAACGCCGACACTGGCGGCATACAAGGACTACAAGGCAATCATTATCCTGCTGGGTATGTCCACCACCCATTACGCCATACTGGACGAACTGGCGGAACAGCACCGCAAGCGGGACGAGATACCCGAACTGACCGCCTACTGCGATGCGCTCCACTGGATGCGACCGGGACGGCAGTACCTCTGCAACGTGTACAACACGGTATGCCACGCTTTCCACCTGCTACGGAGAAACCCGGTAAGGGACAACCGCCTGCTGGTGACGGAAAAGGAACTGCGCCACGCCGAACGGATGCTGCCGGAACTGGGCAGGCAGACGTTCACCGAAATGGTACGTCTGAAAGGCTACATGGTCTATGATGCCGAGAAACTGGCGGACAAATGCGGCATGGAATACGGCTCGTTCCGGCGAAAGGTAAAGAAAATGACCGGGTACACGGCTAAGGAATGGGTGATAAAGGAACGGGTAAAGGACGTGGAACACTACCTGTTGAACACAAACCTCACGCTTACCGAAGTGGCGTTCACCACCGGGTTCGCATCGACATCGAACCTGAACGACTTCTGCAAGGCGTATCTTTTAGATACCCCCGGAGAAATACGCAGAAAAGCGCAGGAAACAAGAAAATGCACAGTTACAAGAACGTAATGTGAAAAATCAAGAATAAAACAGATTTTTTATGCCCGTAACTTTGTGCTTCATAAAAGATAAGCACAAGGTTATGGAACATAAGATACCGTTGGAAACATACTTCGCCGGACTGCTTCAAAAAGTGGAATGGCAGATACAGGAATACGAGGACACCGCAGCGGACACGCTGACGCTCTGCCGCCTGTGCGTGGACTACCTGCAAGAGATACTGGGCGAACTCAAAAACTTTATAATCTCCTACCCGTTCGCCAGCACGGAAGAAGAAATACACTTCTTCAAGGAACTGAAACCGCTTTTAGCGAGCAAAATCATCTATTACAACACCGTTTACAAGATAGAGGTGCGCTTCCCCAGCGGCAGCGAGGAAGTGCAAAGGGACTACCTGCTGTCGGAAACCGACCGGATTTCAAAGTCGTTCCAGCGGAACTTGGCGTTCTACCAGTACCACCGAACGAAAGCCACCTACTTGGACAGGCAGTATTTCATGCGTGGGAAGCCTGACATACAAATCATCGTGGACAGTTTCTATTACGAAACAGACCCACAGTTCAGCACCAGTCACGATTTCAAGGTAGCCAAGATTTTAGCCAACGAACTGCTGGAAATATACCTCACCAACCGTCTGCACGAGCTGGAACGCCGGGAACAACGCAAGCGGGTGAAGAACGGCTTCATGGGAAAGGTGTTGCGCTGGACGGGGACGAAAAGGGCGTTGGTGGAACTTATCTACGCACTGGACGCCTGCGGCTGTCTGAACAAGGGAACGGTTGATATTAAGGAGATTGTAGCCTACTTTGAATACGTGTTCGACATCGACCTCGGCGACTTCTACCACACCTACATGGAACTAAAAGCCAAGACCAAAGACCGAACGGGCTTCCTCTCCACCCTGAAAGACAGGTTGCTGATGCGCATGAGGGAGCAGGATTAGGCAACCGTGCTTTAACAAAATTTATTTCGCCACAGGTGGGTACATCTGTGGCGTTTTATTTTTCAGGACACCCGAACTTTGCGGCAAATCAATCAGTTACCGTTATGGAAATAATAACATTCGAGTCCAAAGCCTACAAGGAACTGGACAACAAGATTACCGCCATTGCCGACTACATCTTCAACCACATGGAAACGGCAAGGCAAAGCGAGGAAGACATGTGGGTGGACAGCTACGAGGTCTGCACGTTCCTGAAAATAAGCGAAAAGACCCTGCAACGCCTGCGGGTGTCGGGGACTATCGCCTATTCCAACATCAGGGGACGCTACTTCTACAAGGTCAGCGAGATACGCCGGATGCTGGAAGAACGCCTGATAAGGAGCAACAAGGAGAACATCGACAACCTGATAACCAACCACCAGTTGTATGCTAAGGAAAGAGGAAATCTTAGAAAGAACAAGTAACGGGCTGGCGGTGTTCAAACACTACCTGCCCGGCAATTGGCGCATAGGTCGCAACTTCCTTAACCCGCTGTACGAGGACAGCAAGGCTTCCTGCAACATCTATTTCGACCGCCGGGGCGGTATCTACAAGATGAAAGACTTCGGCAACGACAGTTACAGCGGCGACTGTTTCTTCCTCGTGGGGCAGTTAAAGGGGCTGGACTGCAACCGGGCGGCTGACTTCGTGGAGATACTGGAAATCATCGACCGGGATTTGGGCTTGGGGCTGGCTTCCGGCACTCCGGTTTCCGTTCCCCCGGCAACCGTCCGCCGGGCAGTGCCGGACAAACCCGAAGAAACGCCCGAAAAGCCCGTCAAGCCCTACCAGTTCCGGGAACAGAAGTTCCCGCTTGCCGAACTGGTGTACTGGCAACAGTACGGCATCACGCCCGAACTGCTGGAACGTTACAAGGTCTGTTCGCTCCGGGAATACAACAGTGAAACGGCAGAGGGCAAACCGTACACCTACACTTCATCGGTGGCAGAACCCATGTACGGCTACAAGGGCAAACAGCACATCAAGCTGTACCGCCCGTTCTCCACGCCCCGCTTCCTCTACGGCGGCAGCTTCGGTGAGAACTACTGTTTCGGGCTGGAACAACTGCCAGCCAAAGGCGACACGCTATTCATCACGGGCGGCGAGAAAGACGTGCTTTCGCTGGCGGCGCACGGTTTTCACGCTATCTGCTTCAACAGCGAAACGGTGACAATACCGCCCACGCTGGTTTATCGGCTGACGTTCCGCTTCAAGCACATCGTCCTGCTCTTTGACATGGACAAGACGGGCAGGGAAAGTTCATGCAAACAGGAAAAACTACTGGAAGAATTTGGAGTGAAACGCCTGCTGCTCCCGCTTCCGGGAACGAAAGAGGAAAAGGACATATCCGACTACTTCAAAGCCGGGAACACCCGTGAAGATTTCCTGAAACTGTTTATCGAATTTTTAGACAACCTGTATAGCGACACATTGATTATGCTTAAATCATGCGAAATAGATTTCAACAACCCGCCCGCCAAAGCGCAAGAGATTATTTCGGCGGGTGACGTTCCGCTGGGGACACAAGGCAACCTGTTCGGCATCACCGGGGGCGAGGGAACGGGAAAGAGCAATTATGTAGCCGCAATCGTGGCGGGCTGCATCTGCCCGGCTGGTGCGGAAGTAGATACGCTGGGCATACAGATAACCGCCAACGGCAGGCACAAGGCGGTCTTGCTTTACGATACCGAGCAATCGGAAGTGCAACTGTTCAAGAATGTAAGCAACCTGCTGGCACGTGCCAAACAGCCGGACAAACCCGATGAACTGAAAGCGTTTTGTCTTACCGGCATGTCACGCAAAGAACGCCTGAACGCCATTGTACAAAGCATGGACAAGTTCTACTACCAGTACGGCGGCATCCAGTTGGTCGTCATTGACGGCATCGCAGACCTTGTTAAGAGTGCCAACGATGAAGCGGAAAGCGTGGCGGTGATAGATGAACTTTATCGGCTGGCTGGCATCTACAACACGTGTATTCTGTGCGTGCTGCACTTCGTCCCCAACGGATTGAAACTGCGGGGACATTTGGGTAGTGAGTTGCAGCGTAAGGCGGCTACAATCCTTTCGATAGAGAAAGACGAAGAACCCGCCCAGTCGGTCGTGAAAGCCTTGAAAGTAAGGGACGGAAGCCCGCTGGACGTGCCGCTGATGCTCTTTGCATGGGACAAGGAAGCCGGGATGCACGTGTACAAGGGCGAGAAGCCCCGTGAGGAAAAGGAGAAGCGCAAGGAAAGGGAACTGGTGAATGTCGCACGTGACATCTTCGGGCGGCAGACACGCATCACCTACATAGACCTTTGCGAGCAGTTGCAGCAGGTATTGGACATCAAGGAGCGCACCGCAAAGAGCTATATCCGCTTCATGCGGGAAAGGGACATCATCACCAAAGACACGGCGAACCAAAGCTGTTTTGTCATCGGTTCATATCATCTTCAAAGGAACGCAAGCTGCCCGTAGGCGTATGGGCTGAACTTGTGTATTTTTAGGTGCTTGTGTCCTGCCCTGTTGTGATAACACGGCAGGATTTTTTCTGTTTGCACGTGATTTTTCAGGGTATTTGCTTAACTTTGCAGAAGTTACACGGAAAAGTAACGGCAGTTGGACGGCGGTTGCCGGAATATTGCCTTTATATATAACATATACGTTCGCCGAACGTCCCGATGCGAAAACTGGCACTTTTCAAAATGTGGGGATATTCAGCGCAGGATATGCTATGCGTTTGTCATAGCGTGGCTGCACTGTTTCCACATTTGGGTATGCCAGTACCTCGCATCGAAACAGCGTCATGCCACGCTTTCTTTTTTGGGGTTGCGGCTAACGTGCCAAGACAGTAGGGATTTATATCACTTTAATACCTGACAATATGGAACAAATCAAAGCGCACATCGCCGTATCGCTGGACGGGCATACCGCCACGCCGGACTATGAACTGGACTGGATGCCCCGTGAGGTCAAGGAACTGGCGGCAAGGGAACACGCCGCCGCAAGCTGCCTGCTTATGGGGGCGAACACCTACAACTACATCTTTGAACACTGGGGCGGGTGGCCGCACAAAAGCAAACGGTCTTTTGTGGTGTCACACTACGACACCAACGTTACACCGGACTGCGGGGTGGAGTTCCTGACCGAAGAACCGCTGCAAAGGGTCTATGAACTGAAACAGGAAACCGACATGCTGGTGGTGGGCGGCGGCAAGCTGCTTACTTCATTGATTAAAGCCGGACTGCTGGACAGCCTGACAATCTACACCGTCCCGGTCATGGCGGGCAAAGGCATCGGTTTTGTCGGGGAAACATCCGGCTCGCTGTGGAAGCTCTCGGAAAGCAGGGTGCTGGATAACGGGGTGGTCTGTTCGACCTACCTGTTTGGCGGGAACATATAAAAAATGCGCCCGGTTTCCCTCCGGGCGCAACCACTAAAATTTCAATTATTATAAGCTGTAAAACCTATCACAATGAAATTTCAGCGGCAAAGATAGGCTATTTCTTCGGTTTCGCTTTCTTTTCGGGGAATGAAAAACCGACATTGAACTGCTCGTCCAGTACCAGCGAAGCATCGAAAGCCTTGCCGTTCTTGCCCTTGAAGCCCTTGATTAGCCCGGTCTTGCGTTTCGTCACCAGCTCGACAATCTGCTTGTCGGAAAGCTGCTTGTCGCACTTGTTGCGGAATATGGTAAGCGTGCAGTCCACGTTGGAACACTTCGCCACTTTCGGGTAGAACAGGATGCGCCCGCTGCCGCATTTCGGGCAGGGGCAGGTTTCACCAGTAGCGACAGATAGCTGCACCGATAGCAGTTCTGCGGTGATTTGCGTTGCGTACACCTCGATGCCCTTCCGGAACGTGTCCGCATCCATGCTGCCCGCTTCTATCTTGGCAAGGGCGGTTTCCCACATGCCCGTCATTTCGACATCGGCAATCTTCTTGTCCTTGACAATCCCATAAACGGCAAGCCCCTTGTCGGTAGGCACAAGGTTCTTCTTCTCACGCACGATGTACTGGCGGGCGAACAGCGTTTCGATAATCGCCGCACGGGTGGCGGGCGTGCCTATCCCGGCATCTTTCAGGCTGGCTTTCAGTTCGGCATCTTCCAGTTCCCTGCCTGCGTTCTCCATTGCCGCCAACAGGCTGCTTTCCGTGTGCAGCGGTTTCGGCTTGGTCTGCTTTTCGAGCAGATCCACGCCGGAGAGTGGCAAATATTCTCCCTCTTGGAGTGGCGGCAGGCTGGCGGCTTCTTCATCCCCGCCCGTTTCCTGCTCGCCGAACACGGCACGCCACCCGGCTTCTTTCATCACAGACCCTTTCACCGTGAAGTCGGTATCTCCCCCTGACAGCAAGGCGGTGGTAACGTCTTTCACGCACTTGCCCGAAAAGGCTTCCAGCATACGCCCGGCTACCAGCTCGTAAACCGCCCGCTCGTCTTTGGAAAGTTCGCCGGGCAGGTTCTCGGTAATGATTAAGGCGTGGTGGTCGGTCACTTTGCCGTCATTCACGCTGCGGCGGTTCAGGGGTGTGCCGTCCAGCCCGGCGGCATACCCGGCAAAGCGGGGGTATTGCCCCAGCAGGGCGACACGTTCCGGCATTTCATCGAAAACGTCCTCCGGAATATAGCGGCTTCCGGTTCTTGGGTAGGACATCACTTTCTTTTCATACAGGCTTTGCGCTATGGAAAGCGTCTTGTCAGCCGAGAAGTTCAGCTTCGTGTTCGCTTCCTTTTGCAGCGTGGTAAGGTCGTACAAAAGCGGCGGTTCTTGGCAGGCTTCTTTCCTCTCAACGGATTTAACCACAAGTTGCCCGGCATCCTTTACCCGTTGCAGGGCGGCTATGGCTTCGGGCTGCTGTTCCCACTTGGCGGTCGATTGGGCGGTAAAATTTATTCCCCCGCTGGCAGTCGCCGCTTTGAGTTGCCAAAACTTGGCGGGTACGAAATTCTTGTTCTCCAAATAGCGGCTGCATATCATCACGAGCGTGGGTGTCTGCACCCTGCCCAGCGAGAACACCCCCTGCCCGGCGGCAACGCTCAACGCTTGGGTGGCGTTTATCCCTATCAGCCAGTCCGCTTCGCTGCGGGACTTGGCAGAGAAATAGAGGTTATCGTAACGCTCTCCCGGCTGCAAGTTATCCAGCCCCTCACGGATTGCCTTGTCGGTAAGGCTGCTTATCCACAGGCGCACAAATGGTTTCCGGCAGTTCAGGTAATGGAAGATATAGCGGAAGATTAACTCACCCTCACGCCCGGCATCGGTGGCGACAATAATCCGGTCGCACTGGTCGAACACTTCCTTTATCACTTTCAACTGTTTCAGCACGCCGGGGTCTGCCTTGTAACCTTTCTCCGCTTTCACCTGACGGGGGATTAATTGAAAATCGGGCGGCAGTATGGGCAGGCTCTCCCTGCGGAAGTTCGCCACGCCGTAGGCTTCCGGCATGGCAAGCTGGATTAAGTGGCCGAACGCCCATGTCACCATATACCCGTTGCCGGAAAGATAACCGTCATTACGCCCGGTCGCACCGATGATGCGGGCGATGTCCTTTGCCACGCTGGGCTTCTCTGCTATCAATGCAATCATAATTCTTTACTTTTTAATGGTGGATATTACATTTTCATTCCTCTGGACTTCTTGGGCTTGTCAGCTTTCAGGCTCTTGTCCTGCGCTTTCTCCTGCTTCTCTTTCTGCTTGGCGGTGGGCTTGTCCTGACCCTGTTTCAACGGCTCTTTGCCCTGCTTGGTGGCTTCGTTGGTCTTGCCCCCCGAATTGACCGCTACCTGCGTCCGGCTCTCGGCGGCGGGGGTAACGTCTTTCGGCTGCACCTTGTCGGGGGATTTGCCCTGTGCGCCGGGCTGTACATGACCGTTGAACTCAACGCCCTTGCCGTCCTTTAGCCCGGCTACCTGCTGTTCTGCGGGCTGCTGCCCCTGCTGCAAGAACTGGACGGCGGCACGGGGCAGGAACTCCAAGCCACGCTCCACCGCACTGACCTGCAAATAGGCACTGCGCTGCGTGCCGTCCCTGAATTGCAGGTTTTCCATTTTCACCGCTTGCCCGGCTTCAAAGGCGGCTTTCTGTTCCGGGCTGACTTGCACGTTACAGATTGTATCGGGGCATTTCCACTTGTCAGCCCGCATATACTCCAGTTCGTGCGTGTACCTGTCCCGGCTGACGAACACGGGGATTTGCTCGCCGCTTTTCGGGTCTTTGATTTCAGCGATGCCGCCCAAGTTGCCAGTGCCTTGCAAGTTGCCCTGTTCCTGCTTGGTGAACCCGTGTTCATGGAACGGGCGTTGCAACAGTTTCTCGTCCTGCTGCACGCCGTGCAGCTTGGGTACTACCGTGCCGTCCTTTGCCTGATAGAAAGAGAGCTTGACATCGGTAGGTTTGAGGTAGAAGCCGCCCACCGTCCCCGAAACGGTGTAGGTATTTCGGGACTTGTAGCCACGCATCACCCGGTCGAAGTCCTTCGTGTTTTTCAGGGTGTCGGCGGTGATGCCGACTTTTTTCAGGTTCTCCCAGTCGATTTTTGACGGGTCGAAGCGGTAGCCCTGCTTGAACTCGTGGAAGTCGGGCTTCGGAACTCGAAGCATTTCAGCCCGCTTGTCACCCTCCGGTGTAGGGTTGCGGTGGTTGTCCTCGATTGCCTTTGCGTCCCGCTCCGCTTCGGAAGCCTTGACGCTGAACAGTTCCAGCCCGGAAGTGTCCTGATACTTGCGGTAGAAGTTGGAAATGAAGTTGCTGAACACATCGCTGTTCTTGTCCACCTGCATGAACTCGCCACCGTGTGTCGGCGGCACGGTCTGCAAATTGCCCTCCTTGTCAATACCCTTAACGGCACTCACCTTTCCCTGCTGTTTATCCAAGACCAGCAGCACGTCTTTTTCCTGCCCCTCTGCGGGCGGGGTCATTCTGTTTGCCATAAATAATTGGAATTTTAGTGGTTACGGGAATAGTCCCGCCCAAAGGTAGCGACTAAATATGCTATATTTGGACGGGCGGCAAGGACTGTCCGAATTTGTCCGGTACTGTCCCGATTTGTCCGGTCGGGATGAAAAAAGAGGTGATAAAGCAGGAGCAATCCATTACTTAATCCAAAGAAAAACATAACTTTGTAACCAGTTATTATATATACAGAATATGACAGAGAAAAACAGTTCTATATTATCCCCCGAATATCTCAACTTCAAAAATGAGATAACCGCCCGTATCAGGTCTGCCCAGTATGAAGCATTAAAGGCAGTAAACAAAGAAATGATAGCTTTATATTGGGAAGTCGGAAAACGGATTACCGAGCAACAGACGGCATTAGGTTGGGGAAAATCCGTTGTGGAAAACCTTTCACGGGACATACAGAAAGAGTTTCCGGGAATACAAGGGTTTGGTGTCCGCAATATGTGGGATATGGCACGTTTTTATGCTGAATATCAATCAAATGAAATTCTGCAACCATTAGTTGCAGAAATTAGCTGGTCGAAACATATCGTCATTCTTACGAAGTGCAAGGAAACACGGCAACGGCAATTTTATATATTGGCTACCAAGAAATACGGTTGGACGAAAGACGTCCTTATCAATAAGATAGAAGCCAAAACTTACGAAAACTATTTGCTCGGACAAAGTAATTTCGATATAACCTTGCCCGATAGCATAAAAAATCAAGCCATACTTGCCTTAAAGGATGAATATAC
>OHLE01000659.1_pt1 | contig 18090 bp, 18 predicted proteins | sample 1568971 | NCBI WGS metagenome assembly OHLE01 (sample SAMEA3879556, study PRJEB24766) | human gut metagenome | biome: human-associated habitat; feature: feces | place: USA | collected 1985/1987
TCGCTGTTCGTGGACGCCGACGTCAGAGTCGAGCCCGTCGAACCCGCCAAGGTCGTCGTTGCAGGCATGACCGAAGCGCACATCAAGAAAGAGTATCCGGACGGCTTCTTCAAAAAAGCGGCGGCGGTTGCGCGCGGAGAATTCTCCACGCTTTTCAAAGCGTCGTTGTGGTTTCTTCCCGCCGCACTGATTTTCATTCTGGTACTTCTTGCCGCCGCGCCCTTCTTCGAGGCGTACGTAATCGGCGGCGGTTATAACTTTATGGGCAACATAGGCATCGGCTTCGGCGGAAGCGGCGACAGCATCAACCTTGCGGTTGCGCGTCTTTACTGGGAAGTCTATCAGCCTTTGCTCATGATGCTGGCGGGCGCGGGTATCATCGCGTCCCCCTTTATCGCAGGTCTTTTCTACTGCGCAAAACGCAGCTACTATCAGGATTTCTACAAGCGCATCACCCGCACTTATTTCATGGGCTTTGCAAAACACTGGTGGAAATACCTCATCACCGCAACGGTCGGCATTCTCATCGCGCTCGCAATGGGCACCGCGCTTTGCTATCAGTTGCAACAGCAACAGCTCGGCACCGCTTCCGCGGGCAGTATGGCGGCGGTCGTCCTGACTTTCATATTCGGCGCGCCTCTGCTCACCGTTCCCATGGTCATGATGTCGTTGTTCACGTCCTACGACCTGTCTTTCGGCGGAGCGTTCAAGGACGCGCTCGTAATCATCGCAAACAATCCTTTCACCGTCATTATAACCGGCGTTATCTCTGCGGCTCCGCTTCTTCTGCTTATGGCGGGCACGATTATCGCCGTAATAGTCGCGGTTGCGATGATACTCATCGGTTTTTCGTTCTGGGCACTTTCGTGGACGGCGCTTGCCGACCGCGGAATGACAAAGTGCAAGGCGCTCAAAGCCTACACCGAAAAGAAACAGGCGGTCATCAACGCCCGTGCAAGAAAACAGGCGGAACGTACGGGTGCCGCGGACCACAAAGTTGCGGCTAACGCAAATAACGGCGGCGCGCAGAGCGGCGCACAAGGCGGCAACGCTCCCAAGAAAAAACAACCGCCCAAACCCTATCAGAACCCCAAGAAGAAAAAGAAAAAATAATGGCGAAACGCATCGATTTCAATCTTACCGCAAGCGACTATGCCGAGCTCGGCAGGCGCGCGCTGGAACAGAACGATGCAGAAAGAGCGGTGGGATATTTCAAATCCGCCTGCGAACTTTCCGACGACAGCGCGTATTATACCGAACTCGGTTTCGTCTACTCCAAAATACATGCGTTGGATTTATCCAACGCTGTTTTGTATAAGGCGATGTCGAAAGCCGAATGCGAAGAAGACGAAAACTCCGCGCTCTGGATTTTGTGTTCCAACGCGCTCGAAGCGGGCGACGCGGAAGTAGCGTCGTATTATCTGCGTTATCTCGGTGAAGACGATTCGGCGGTTATGCAGGCGGCGCAGGACAAAGGAGCGCCGCAATTCAGAGTTGCGCGCAAGGCGGAACAGGAGTTTTACGAAAACAAAATTTTCCTTGCGGAAGAAGCGCTTGCCGACAACGATTTCGATACCGCGCTGAAATGCGTCGAAGGTATGGAAGACGCTCCCGAGCCATTCCGTTCCATGGCAAGAAAAATCACGACGCTCAGCCTTTTCGCGAAAGGCGATTTCGACCGTGTTACCGCAGTCACCGAAGATATGGTGCGCGACAATCCCACCATGGAAAACAAAGCCACGCTTGCCACGGCTTACAGCGTTCAGGAACGCGAAGCGGACGCCGACAGACTGCTTGACGAAATTTTCGAGGAGGAACGCAAGAGCGGAGCGGATTTGTCGCTCGACATCATTCTCCGCGTTCTTCCCATACTCATATCCCGCGAACGCGACGAGGACGTATTGCGTCTTACGCGCATAATCTGCAAGAACACGCACCTCAAACTCTACGGCGAAATGTACGAGTCCGAAGCCCTTTACAATCTCGGCAAAGTCAAGGAAGCCGAGAGAATTATGGGCAGACTCAACAACATTTTCGGCAAGGCGTGTGCCGCGTGGTATTATCTCGAACAGTACAGAAACGGTGTCCCGAGAGTGGACTACGGTCACGAACTTCCGCACAGCGAAAAGGTTGCGATGCTGAAACTCGTCCGCACCGTGCTCGAAAACGAGGACGTGTCCGTTATGCAGAACGCGCTTGCCGCCGACGAAAAGTTCAACGACGCGCTGAAATGGGTGTTGTACGAAACTCCCGATTATGCTGTGTGTCCCACGTTGGTCAGACTTACACGCCTGCGCAGCAAACAGGTTGAAACGTTGTTCCGCGACAGACTTATCGGGCTGAATCTTTCTTTCGACGCAATGACGGTTATGCTTGACTATCTGCTCGGCAACGGTTTGCGCGTCGACGTCAACATCGTATCGCAGAACAGATACAAACCCGTCGAATTTGCGTTGCCCGCGCCCATATACGTTTTGCCCACGCATCTAAGAAACGCCGTTTTCCGCGCCGCATGCGACATCGTGTACACGGACGAGGACCCCAACACTTATCTCGGCAGACTGTCGGCGATAGTTGCAGGCATTGCAACCGTGGACAAGGAAGGCGCGCTTGTGTGGAGAACGCGCAACTCTCGCAGAATTTCCATGTTGCGCAGCGAGGAAACAATGGTCGGCGTCCTGCTTTCGGAAGTCTATTTCGACGACCCCGACCCCGACGAGGACGCTATGGACAGATACGGATTGAACGAACGCACTTTCCGCAAATACAAAAAAATCTTTTTCGGAGACGACGATGAAAACTAAAAAAGAAATGCTCCGCATGCTGGACGTGCTTACGGACGAAAACAAACCTTATCCCGAAAGGCTGGAAGCCTACGAATATCTCCTCGAAGACTGCGAGGACGTCGTGGACGAAATGCTCGAAAAGTTTTACACCGCAGAGGGCGAAACGGGCAAAATGCTCATAGAAATACTCGCTGGCTACAAGGGCAATCCTGCAATTTATATGGGACTTGTCAGCTATCTGTACAAAGGTGAGGACGTCGCGCTTTTCGCCCGTCTGCTCGGAAGCTACGGCGACGAAAGAGCAATAGACCTGCTCAAAGGCTTTGCCGAAGAATACGAACTCAACTACAACGAATACATGGAAGTCCGAAATGCAGTCGAAGAACTAGGCGGCTATTTCGACGACGACAAGGATTACAGCGACGACCCGTTTTACCGCTACCTCAAAGGGCTGGACGAACCCGACGACGAAAGCCGCCGCTCGCCATTTGAGAACATACTCAACCCCGACGAGGACGAAGAAGAGGAGTGTTGCGACGGGGAGTGCGAAGACGACTGCGACTGTGACGACGACTGCGATTGTCACGAAGACGATTGTGACGACGATGACTGTGACTGTCACGACCACGGACATCACGACTGCGGTTGCGGTCACGACCACGGAACGCACAAACACTGAATTTTCCGCCCGCTGCAACCGACTTGTCCGCTGTTTTCGCGACCGCGTCATCTGCTCCGACGACAGAAGAAACGCGAGCCGAAGAATGGGCGCGGGAATGAGCGGAAGAAGGTGCGGGACAAGGGCAAGAAGCGGAATGGGAAGAGGAACAAGCGCAAGCGTTCGCGTGTTTGTCTCTTGACCTCATAATGAGATTGAACGCCGTCCAACCCGTGGTTAGAATGCCGCAAAGGCTGACGAAAGGATAGAGCGTATCCACAATCAAATCGAACCCGAAGAAACTCACGGGATAGAGGAACAGCAACGTCGCAAACACCGCGACGTTTTTGTTTTCGGGCGCACCCGCTTTCCTTGCAAATCTCACGAAACGGCGTTCGGAGGAGGCTTTGTCGGAGTGCGAAAGTGCGTAACGGGAGAAGGACTCCTGCGTGTATTGAGTGAGTACGTCAAGCGAGGAAACAAGAGTAGTGAATATGGCAACCGCAATAAGAATCCCCGCCGCGGTTTTCAACCCTACTTTTTCTGCGACAGCCAAAACGGGCATTGAAGAGTGCAAAGTGTCACTTAAAACTATGTTTTGGAGCACAAACAGCACCGCGCCGATAAACAACGCGCTCATAATGCAGGTGGCAAGAATTTCTTTTTTGTTCAGTTTTTTGCCTTCTCGGGAAATGACGATACCGCCGAGCAGAACGTCCAGTCCGGAGTAGCGGAGCGGTTTTACGAAAGAAAAATCCCCTTGGAAAACAGGCGAGCCGTTGCGGATGTAGACTGCAAGCAAAAGCGCGATGAGCAGAGGTATGAGCAAGGTGTTGGCGAGCTTTATTTTTTCTATGCCGCCGACAACCAGCGCGCCCGCGAGCAGAGCGGTTATTATTCCCAACGACCTCACGTCCGTAAGCGAGTAAAGCGCAAAGTCTCCGCCCGCCAGCATTGCCGCGACGGATGAAAACGCCGCGATGAATACGCCCGTGCGTATAGCCGTGTTGTCGGGCAGAGCGTTTACCCGCCACGAGGAACAGCATTTCCAACACCGCCATAAACACGGCGGAGAGTGCGACGTTCAAAGGAGCGGTTTCGCCGAAAAACAGGGCGATTTCACGTCCCGACGCAAATCCCGCACCTATAATGGTGCCGATGTAAAGAAAACACACTTTGAGCGCGCGCCACATACTCAATCATATTTTTCCGAAATCCGCATTATACGCAATACCTTGCAAAACGTTGACTTCGTTCCGTTTGAAGCGTAATCAAAGATGCAAAATTAAATAATCATTTCATAAAGATTAAAATCCAAAAATTAAAGTTAACTGCTTGATAAAGTTGTAACTATGGTGGATAATTCAGGTATGAATAACAAGTTTGCAGAAAGATTGTCCGAATTTCTTAAAGAAGAGAAGATTTCTCAACGTCAGTTCGCCAACAGCATAGGCGTAACGGCGGCGTGCGTTTCCTATTGGAGAAGCGGCAAGAAACAGCCCACGGCGGAAAACCTTTATCTCATCGCCAAGACATACAACCTCTCCATAGACTTCCTGCTCGGAGTTCGCGATTATTGAGCGGCTTTAATTCGCTGGGTTTCTGCGATTTCGCGGTTTCCGTGAGGTAAAATTTGCAATGTACACCGACAACTTGCACCGTGCGATTGACACGGTGCTTTCTTTTGTATATTATTTATAAGAATTATCTTTGAGAAGGTGTTTTATGTCTAAACTCACAATGGACAAACTCGTTGCACTCTGCAAAAACCGCGGATTCATCTTTCCCGGCAGCGACATATACGGCGGTCTCGCCAACACGTGGGACTACGGTCCTCTCGGCGTTGCGCTCAAAAACAACGTCAAAGCCGCTTGGTGGAAAAAGTTCGTCACCGAAAGCCCCTACAACGTCGGCGTCGACTGCGCAATTCTCATGAACCCCACCGTCTGGCAAGCGTCCGGACACATCGGCGGTTTTTCCGACCCTCTTATGGACTGCAAAGCGTGCAAAACCCGCCACAGAGCAGATAATCTCATCGAAGATTATATGAAGAAAAAGGGTATCGACGAGAACATCGCGGGCTGGACCAACGAACAGATGGAACAGTACATCACGGACAACAAGCTCACTTGTCCCGTCTGCGGCAACTCCGATTTCACGGGCGTCAGAAAGTTCAACCTTATGTTCAAGACTTTCCAGGGCGTCACGGAAGACAGTTCGGCAGTCGTATATCTCCGTCCCGAAACGGCGCAGGGCATTTTCGTCAACTTCAAGAACGTTCAGCGTACCACGAGAAAGAAAGTTCCTTTCGGTATCGCACAGATAGGCAAGAGCTTCCGCAATGAAATCACGCCCGGCAACTTTACGTTCCGCACCCGTGAATTCGAACAGATGGAACTCGAATTTTTCTGCAAACCCGGCACTGACCTCGAATGGTTTGCCTACTGGAAAGAATTCTGCAAGAACTGGTTGCTCGACCTCGGCATGAAAGCCGAAAACCTCAAACTGCGCGACCACAGCGCGGAAGAACTCTGCTTCTACTCCAAAGCGACCACCGACTTCGAGTTCCTCTTCCCCTTCGGTTGGGGCGAACTCTGGGGCGTTGCGGACAGAACGGACTACGACCTCAATCAGCACATCAAGACCTCGGGCAAGGACCTTTCTTACATCGACCCCGTCACCAACGAGAAGTACGTGCCTTACGTCATCGAGCCGTCCCTCGGCGCGGACAGAGTAGTGCTTGCATTCCTTTGCGACGCTTATGACGAGGAAGTCGTGGGCGAAAACGACACCCGTGTCGTTCTGCATCTGCACCACGCACTCGCACCCGTCAAAGTCGCCGTTCTTCCTTTGCAGAAACAGCTTAATGAAAAGGCGGAAGAAATTTACACCGAACTCAGCAAACACTTTGCTTGTGATTTCGACGGTTCCGGTTCCATCGGCAAACGCTATCGTCGTCAGGACGAAATCGGTACGCCTTACTGCGTAACGGTCGACTTCGAAACGATGGAAGACGGTGCGGTCACCGTCCGTGAACGTGACACAATGGCGCAGGTCAGAGTGCCCGTCGAAGGTCTTGCGGCATACTTCGAAGAAATGCTCAGATATTAAAAACAAATTAAATTAATTGAAACATTTGAAAACTCCCGCGGACGCGGGAGTTTTCAATATTCTTTTATATCTAATAGAACGTCAGGCGTTATGTTGAAAAAATCACATATTTTAAGAAAATTTTCAAGAGTCGGTATTGTTTTTCCGCTTTCGTATGCTTGATAAGACTGATGAGTTATGCCAATTTTGTCGGCTATCTCACGTTGAGTATTACCATGTTCTTTGCGGATTTCGCGCAGGTTTTTTCCTAAGCTATAAAGCTTGCTTGTGCAGGATTGTTCCAACATATTGACATAATACAGTCTAGAACTGTATAATAAGCAAAAAGTCAGTTTATAACTGAATATAGGAGGATTTATGAAACGAAACTTAATTTTCTGCATTGCGATTTTGTGCATCGCGGCACTATGTGCTGCGGTTCTTACAGCCTGCAATCCTGACTCGCCTGGCTCGAACTCCGACAATGGCAACAACGATGACGGAGGAGTGTTCAGCCGCAATATGACGATGGACAGTTTTGTTGATACCTTATGTTCAATGACAAATTGGACAGCAACCGAAACTTTTACTGTTGCAAAAAACGGTGAAAGTCCAAAAATATTGTCTTCTTCAACGATGAAAATAGATGTAAGTTCGCATACATACGAATATGCAGAAGAATATAACTACGAGAATGATGATACCGGCACATATGAAATCCGTGCTGAAAAGGCATACGGATTTTCGGAAAACGGTATTGATTATCAGGTGGAACAAAGGAACTATGATACCTATAACAACACATTGAACGAAAATGGTGTCTTCAATACTGTCAGTGCAAAAAAATGTCAAACGGCATACAACCGTTTTGTGTTCGATTCTGCTTCGGTATCGGCAATCAACGAATATTATTCCGGCAGATATCCGCACCTTGCCAAGTATACCGATAAGTTTTATAAGAATTATGAGTTTGTTGAACTTCGAGGCGGCACGGATATCATAGAAAATATACTTTGTTTCGTTTGCGAAAAGGATGGACAGCTTTCCGTCAATTCAACCGACACGGGCAAAGAGCATGAATCTTACATCGAATTTCGCGACGGGGGAATAGTTTACGGGCACAAAAACATTTTCAGCAACGAGACCACTTGCAATGAGATCAGCATAAAGAATGTCGGCAAAACCGAAGTCAGTATACCCGCAGATATAAAAACCGAAAAGGAAAATTGTCAATGGGCGAGTTTAAACAATTATAAAGGCGTATCGTATATTTATTTGGGTGACTATTTCGGTTATAAAGCGCGCGTTTGGAACAGCATTCCCGGTGGCGTAACGGTTGAGCCGACTATCAATGGAATTAAAGTCGGCGAAATCGACATTCAAATTTATAATGCCGCGCAAAAAACGGAAATTCGCCTGTATTGCGACAAAGACAAAAATTATTGCGGAGAGTATGCAGATCTTGGAGAAGTATACAGCATTTTCGTAGTCAATGAAAGTCTTGTAAATATAAAATATTACGGAGAATGGCAACAACAATAAGTTGGTAAAATGGTTATTTGTATATCAAATGCAGTATCAAGAGCAAAAATCTTGTTAACAAAAAAATCCCCTCGTTGCCGAGGGGATTTTCGTTTGGTTATTTGCAGCAGTTGTTGCCGCAAATGTTGCCGCCGCAGCAGCAGCAAAGAATGAGAAGAAGGGGAAGAATGTCGCAAAGACACCCCATTCCGTTGCCGCCGCAACAGCTCAGAAGAACGAGAATCAGAAGGATGCTTTCACAGCCGCATCCGCAACCCGCGTTGCCGTTTGCAAAAAAGTTCATGATATGTACCTCCTCGAATTTTAGGATTGCTCCTATCTCACCATACGCAAGCGGCAAAAATTGTGTGAAAGAGAGAGCAAGGTTTTGAAATTTATTTCTTGCGCTCATTTATTCAAAGCGCGCAAAATATACTTTTCAAGTGGATTGGGTAAAGAGAATGACCGGACTCACATTCGCGCTTTTTTGCATACTGCTGGTTGCGGCAGTCGGTCAATTCTGCCTTGAAATAGACTTTAAGTGGTATTCTTCGCTCAATAAACCCGCGTTTATGCCAAATCCGTTTGCTTTCAGGTTTGCGGTGTCGGTTGTGTACGTGTGCCTCTGCGCCGTGATTACGCGCCTTGTCGTCGGCAAACACTTTTTTCCTTCGATGATTTTTCTTGCCGTGTCGGGAGTGCTGTCGGTTATTTTTATTTTCGTTATGTTCAGGCTGAAATCCGTTTACGGTGCGACGGTGGCGATGACTGCCGTGCTTGCAGTGTCTTTCGTTCAGATGACGAGGTTTGTTTTCAAGGACGGAAAACTTGCCCTTATGTATTTGCCCGTGTTTGTTTTCAACGCGTTTTGCACCGTACTTATGTTTTCGCTTGCCGCGCTCAACTAAGCAAAGATTTTCCGTTTTTCGGGGACTTGCGGCTTGCCGCGCCGCATTTTGAGGATTTGTCTTGAAAATGTTGTAGTGTTTTGGTATAATATACAAAATATAATTATATTCGGGTGCGCCTGCGCGGCGTGCCGCGCGCGGAGGGTTTATGCTTCTCGTTATGGACATCGGCAACACCAACGTAAAAATCGGCATTTTCAAAGGCGACAAACTCACCTCGTCGTGGCGTGTTTCCACCATCGCTTCGCACACTGCCGATGAATACGGTATGGTAATTTATGACCTTCTGCGTCAGTCGGGCAGCAAGTTCGAGGACATCAAGGGCGCGGTTATGTCGTCCGTTGCGCCTTCGCTCAACTACACCATAGAGCATATGTGTTCCTATTACACGGGCAAAAAGCCGCTCATTGTCGACGCAAAGACCAAACTCGGCATAGAAATCCGCTACGACAATCCGTCCGAACTCGGCGCGGACAGAATGGTGGGAGCAGCGGCGGCTTTCAAGTTTTACGGGGGTCCCGTCATCGACTTTGGCTCTGCCACGACGTTCAACCTCGTTACGAAGGACGGAGTATATCTCGGCGGCGCAATCGCTCCCGGTATCAAAACCGCAACGGAGTCGCTTGTCAACACTGCGGCAAAACTTCCGAGAATCGAACTCACCACGCCCGATAACATTGTAGGCACTTCCACCAGAAGCTGTATGCAGTCGGGTATCATTTACGGTTATGCGGGTATGGTCAAATATCTCGTCGAGAAGTACAAGGCGCTTCCCGAAATGCAGGGCGCGAAGGTCATTGCGACGGGCGGACTCAGCGAACTCATCGACAAAGTCGAACCCGACATTATCGATATTACCGACCGTGCGCTTGCACTGAAAGGATTGAAGTACATCTACGACATCAACGTCGGCAAAAACATAAAGTAAAATTTCGGGCATACGCCCGTTCAACAGGAGACACAATGAAAAAAGTTGGAGTAGCCCTTCTGGGCCTTGGCGTTGTCGGAGGCGGAACGTATGAGATTCTCACTTCCAAACGCGAGTACATCAAACAGAACGACGGCATTGACATCGAAGTCAAATGCGTGCTGGAACGCAACATCGAAAGATGCAAGGAACTCGGCGTCGACCTTTCCATAGTGTCGACCGACATCGAAAGAGTGGTTTCCGACCCCGACATTCAGATTGTTGCGGAATTTTTCGGCGGTATCGAACCCGCAAAGACTTTCCTCATCAAAGCGCTTGAAGCGGGCAAGAGCATTGTCACCGCAAACAAGGAAATGTTCTCGAAGAGCTGGCCCGAACTCGAAGCGGCGGCGGAAAAGGGAGGCGGCGGACTTTATTTCGAAGCCAGCTGCGCAGGCGGCATTCCGATTATCCGCACTCTTACCGACGGAATGCAGGGCAACAACATAACCTCGCTCAAAGGTATCGTCAACGGTACGACAAACTATATCCTTTCCCGCATGAGCGACGAGGGCGTCGATTACGCAACTTGTTTGAGGGATGCACAGTCTTTGGGTTATGCGGAAGCAAACCCCACCGCGGACGTGGACGGTTTCGACGCTATGTACAAAAACAGCATTCTTTCTTCGCTTGCCTATAAGCGCAGAGTGCCCATTGACAAAATCTACCGCGAAGGCATTTCGTCCATTGCAGTCGAAGACATCAAATACGGCAAGGAACTCGGTTACACGCTCAAACTTCTTGCCGTATCCAAAAACCGCGACGGCAAAATCGAAGCGCGCGTTCACCCCGCATTCCTTCCCGCAAACCATCCGCTTTCTTCCATCAGCGGCTCGTTCAACGCGGTATTCGTACACGGTGACAACGTGGACGACATCATGCTTTACGGAAGAGGTGCGGGCGCATTGCCGACAGGCAGCGCAATCGTCAGCGACATAGTTTTTGCGGCAGGCAAGGACGCACACCGCAGGTTCCCGTGGGAACTTGAAAAGAAAGTCAACGACTCCGATTTTGCCGACGATTTCTCGTCGAGATATTACGTCAGACTTATGGTTTCCGACGAGGAAGGCACGCTCAGCAAGATAACGGGCGTATTCGGACGGAACGGCATATCCCTTGCGTCCGTCGTTCAGAAAGAAGCGGCGTCTAGCGAAGTTGCGGTCATTTTCGTGACGCACGAAACAAAAGAAAGCGTGATGAAAAAATCGCTTGCCGAAATAGAACAGCTTTCGGGAGTGGACAGCATAGCCGCTCTTATCAGGGTTGAAGAATGAAAAAAGTTCCCACCTTTCGCAGAGCGGCGGGAGTGCTTATGCCGCTCACCGCAATGCCCAGCGCGTACGGCATAGGTTGCTTTTCGCGTGACGTTGACGTATTCGCCGATATGGCGGCGGATATGGGTTTCCATTGGTGGCAGATACTGCCCATAACCTTGGTCGGCGCGGGCAATTCGCCTTATTCGGGCTTGTCTACTTTCGCGGGCAGTCCGCTGTTCATAAATCCCGCAGGGCTTATGAAAGACGGCTTGCTCACACCCGAAGAAGCAGAGAACTGCAAGTACCGCGGACAACCGTACCGTGTGGACTACGATTTTGCGCGTGAAAACACAAAACGCTTTTTAGGTGTCGCTTTCGGCAGATTAACACCCGAATGGCGCGCAAAGATGCAGGAGTTTGCGCAGTCCGAAAAGGATTGGCTGGACGATTATGCGCTTTATATGGCGCTTGTCGAAACCCGCGGTTGCGAATGGTGGAAGTGGGAAACTGAACTCGCTTTGCGTGACCCCGAAGCACTTGCCGCGGCGCGCGAACAGCTCCGCGACAGAGTGGATTATTACGTATTCGAGCAGTTCGAATTCTTCCGTCAATGGAACGCGCTCAAAAAACGCGTCAACGACAGAGGCGTTCAGATTATCGGCGACTTGCCGTTTTACGTCGCAACCGAAAGCGTCGACGTTTGGGCAAACCCGCACGAATTTCTCCTCGACAAAAACAACAGACCTACCGCGGTTGCGGGCGTTCCGCCGGACGCGTTCGCGGAAAAAGGGCAGATTTGGGGCAACTGCCTTTACGATTTTGCCGCAATGAAAAAGAACGGGTATAGCTGGTGGCGCAAACGCATTTCGCATTGTCTCAAACTTTACGACGCATTGCGACTTGACCATTTCCGCGCGTTCTACAACTTTTTCGCAATCCCCGCCGAAGACGAAGACACGGCGGAAAACGGCGAATGGCGGTTTGGTCCCGGACAGGAGCTCATCGACCTTATGCGGCAGGACAACCCGTCTGCGTTGTTCATAGCCGAAGACCTTGGACTTATAGACGACGATTGCCGCGAATTCATCGACAACTCGGGCATTCCGACAATGCGCGTGTTCCAGTTCGGTTTCGACGGCACGCCCAGCGTGCATCTGCCTTACCGTTACGACAGCCACAACGTGGCGTATACGGGCACGCACGACAACAATACGTTGCTCGGTTGGCTTTACGAAATGAATCCCGCCGCGCGCGATTTCGCTCTCAAATACTGCGGATTTACGGGTGCCGGCTGGGGCAGCGGCGGTCCTTCGTGCGCTTCGACAAAGGCAATTATCAGAACGGTTGTCGCGTCGTCCGCCGTGCTTGCGATAATCCCCGTGCAGGATATGCTCGGATACGGAGAAGATACGCGTATCAACGTGCCGGGGGTTGCCGAGGGCAACTGGATGTTCAGATTGCCTTACGAACTTATGCTCACCGTAGACAGGGATTATTTCCTCGACATTAACAACACTTACGGCAGACTCGGAAGAGGTGCGGAATGATACTGTTTTTCGCGCAGGGAGAATGTGACAGCGACGCGTTTATCCGTCATTGTTACGGACATTTCGTCGACATAATGAACGCGAGCGGCAACGAGTATCCGCGCGACGTGGAAATCGTGCGCGAATACGGCGAAAAACCCCGTTTCGACAAGGGCGGCGCGTATTTTTCGCTTTCTCACTCGCACGGTGTCATAATGCTCGGCATATCTCACAGCGAAATCGGCGTTGACATCGAAAAAATCCGTCCCGTCAATTTCGAAAAGTTCACTTTTATGGACGCCGAAAACGAAAAAGATTTTTTCAAGAAGTGGACGGAACGGGAAAGTTATCTCAAATATACGGGAGTAGGACTCAAAGAATTCCGTCGTCCCATTCCCGACGACGCGCATTTCGAACACTTCGAGGTGTTCGACGGGTTCGACGCCTGTGTTTGCGCGGAAGAGCAAAACATAGTGGCATATCAGATTGATTTGTCGCAGATTTAACGGATTAAAGGCGGCGCTCCGCCGATATAAAAATCAAAAATCGCGCCGAAAGGCGAAGGAGAAAAAAATGAACAACAATATCTTCGAAAAACTCAAAGCAATAGTCGTCAATCAAATCGGTATCGACGCAGAAATCGTCAAACCCGAAAGCGACATTATAAAAGACCTCGGTTGCGACAGTCTCGACATCGTCGATATGCTGATGAGCGTTGAAGACGAATTCGGCGTGACAATCGACGACAGCGACGTCAGCGAAATGAAAACCGTTCTCGACGTCGTCAATTTCATCGACCAACGCATCTGACGGTTTCGCGCCCCCTTCGGGGCGCCAAATCGTTTGAATGACAAGCCGCACACGCGGCTTTCTCTGATTATGACGGAAAATTTCAACGGACCGATAATCACGGTTGAGAACCTCGTCAAAAACTACGGCGACGTTCTTGCCGTCAAAGGCATATCGTTTACGGTCGAACGCGGCGAACTGTTTGCTTTCCTCGGATTGAACGGGGCAGGCAAAAGCACCACGATAAACGTCCTTTGTACCATTTTGCAAAAAACTTCGGGCAAAGTCACGGTTGACGGGTTCGACCTCGATTCGCAGGCGAAAATCATAAAAAGCAAGATAGGGATAGTTTTTCAGGGTTCCGTACTCGACGACAAACTCACCGTACGGGATAACCTTTCCGTACGCGCGTCATTTTACGGATTGCGCGGTCAGTCGTGGAAGGAACGACTTGACGAGCTGACCCGACTTTTCGATTTGAAAGATATTCTGAACCGTCCTTACGGCAAATTGTCGGGCGGACAACGACGCAGAGTTGACGTCGCGCGCGGACTTATCAACCGTCCGACCGTACTATTTCTCGACGAACCCACGACGGGGCTCGACCCGCAGACAAGAAAACACGTCTGGGAAGTTCTGCACGACTTGCGCAAACGCACGGGTATGACGGTTTTTCTTACCACGCATTATATGGAAGAAGCCGCCGACGCAGATACCGTTGTCATTATGGACGACGGCAGAATTGTTGCGCAGGGTACTCCCAACGAACTCAAAAACAAATATTCGGGCGATTACATCAAACTTTACCGTCCGCAGTCGTTGCGCATAGACGCCTTGCTTGAAACGGAAGGCAGAGAGTACGTTTATGAGGGCGAATGCTACCGCATAAAGACAAAAGACACCGCGGCGGCACGCGACTTCGTAATCGCGCACCCCGACCTTGCGGGGGATTTCGAAGTCGTCAAAGGCGATATGGACGACGTATTCCTGCGTGCAACGGGCAAAAAACTGGAAGGAGGCGGCGTATGAAAGAACTGAGAGCCGAACTCGGGGACGATTTGTTCGCCCTCGGAAGCATAGTAAAACGCTGTCTCAAAATGTTTTTGAAAGACGGTATGGCGGTGTTTTTCTCTTTGCTTGCTCCGCTTATAGTATTTTTGCTTTATGTTCTGTTCCTTGCGGACATTCAGGTCGACGCCGTAAACTCTGCGTTCCCCGAAGGTTTCGAAGTATCCAAAGGATTGGTCAAGGCATTCGTGGACAACTGGATGGTGTCGGGTGTTCTCGGCGTTGCATGCATAACCGTTTCGCTCAGTGCAAACAGCATAATGGTGCAGGACAAGCAAAGAGGGCAGATACTCGACTGTCTGGCGTCCCCCGTCAAACGCAGTGTAATCACGACGGCGTACTTTGTGTTCAACTTTGTCGTGACCGCGGTCATATGCACGATTGTGTATCTCGTCTGCTTGGTTTATCTTGCCGCGTCGGGCAGTTTCACAATGACCGCGTCGGACGTGTTCGCCGTGTTCGGAGTGCTGCTTTTCTCGGTGTTGTCGGCAACGCTTATCACGGTGTTCCTTGCGTCCTTGTTCAGAACGGAAGCCACGCTCAGCGGATTTATCGGAATTATCAGCGCGGCAATAGGGTTCCTGACAGGTGCTTTTATGCCTCTCAGCATATTCCCGACGGGCGTGCAGTACGTGTCCAGCATCCTGCCCGGAACTCATTCGTCGGGAATGTTCCGTCATTTCCTTATGAGCGAAGCGCTCGAAGACCTTGTCGCAACCGTACCCGAAGCGGCGCAGGCAAGCCTGCGGAGCGGATTGGAAGACGCATTTTCCATGCAACTTAACTTCTTCGGCAAGATGGTCGACATTGACGTTATGGCAATTTATATCGCCGTGATAATAATCGTTTTCGTCGTAATAAATCTTACCGTGGGCACAAAACTTCTAGAACTGTCGGACAGAAAACCCCTTTTCGGCAAGAAAAAGAAACCCGCGGACAAAGACGACAAATAGGAAGCAATAACGAGCAATTCTCATTTGCAAAACAAAAACAGTTAAAAAAGTCGGCAAGAAAATTGCCGACTTTTGATTTTTCGTTTCGAATTATTTTGTGTTTCGATATTTCAAAACAGTATGTAATATTGTTTCGGTTTGATTTCCTGTGTGTAAGCGGGGATTGTTTTATTTGGTCGTTAGCTTGCGTCAGATACGCGCGATGATTTCGTCCGTGAGTTCTTTTGTGCCGAGATTTCCGCCGATGTCTGCCGTTCCGAGACCCGCGTTAAGGACGTTTTCGACAGCGTTTTCAATGGCGCGTGCCTCTTCGTCGAGGTTGAGCGAAAGACGGAGCAACATTGCCGCAGACAGTATAGTGCCGATGGGGTTTGCTATATTTTTGTCCGCAAGCAGAGGAGCGGAACCGTGTATGGCTTCATACATTCCGACCGAAGTCGCGCCAAGGGACGCAGAGGGCATAACTCCGATGCTTCCGACGATTGCCGCGGTAAGGTCGGACAGAATATCGCCGAACATATTGGAAGTGAGTATCACGTCAAACTGCGAAGGATTGAGCGCGAGTTGCATTGCCGCATTGTCGACGTACATCATATCCACGCGCACGGACGGGTAGTCCTCGTTGATGTCGGACACCACTTTGCGCCACAGTTTGGACGAAGTGAGCACGTTGGCTTTGTCGACCAGACAGACTTTTTTGCGGCGCGTTTCGGCAAGTTCGAATGCAATGCGCGACACGCGTTCGATTTCGATTTCGGAGTAACTCTCGGTGTCGTACGCTTCGCGCCCCGTGTTTCCGTTGCGGTAACCGCGTTCGCCGAAGTAAATTCCGCCCGTGAGTTCGCGCACGGTGACAAGGTCTATTCCTTTTTCCACGATTTCAGGTTTGAGTGCCGACGCTCCCGAAAGCGCGGGGAAAAGTTTTGCGGGACGCAGATTTGCGTAAAGTCCGAGTTGTTTGCGAATGCCGAGCAGAGCGGCTTCTGGACGGACGGGCGCGTTGTCCCATTTGTCGCCGCCGACGGCACCTAGCAGAACGGCGTCCGCCGCAAGTGCGGCGCGGACGGTGTCTTCGGGCAGAGGGTGTCCCGTGGCGTCGATTGCGCAACCGCCTATGAGCGCTTCCGAAAAACGGAAATCGTGGTTGTATTTTTCGGCAATGCGTTCAAGCACGCGCACCGCCGCGTTTACTGTTTCGGGACCTATTCCGTCCCCCGGGAGAGTCAGTATTTCAGCCTTCATTCTTTTTCACTGCCTCCATAAGTCCGCCGCATTCGAGTATGTTGCGGACGTAGTCGTCGATGGGCGGCAAGTCGTAAACTTTGCCCGTGGTTATGTCTATGATTTTGTCGTTAACGACACTTAATATGTCGTTTTCTGATATTTCATCTGCCATTTGTGCGCTTTCGACAATTCGCAGACCGATGTTGACGGCGTTGCGGAAGAAGATGCGCGCAAAACTTTTTGCGATTACGAGTCTGACTCCCGACGCTTTGATTGCAAGGGGTGCGTGTTCGCGGCTCGAACCGCTGCCGAAGTTGAACCCGCCGACGATTACGTCGCCCGCCTTTACGTTTGCAGCGAAGTTCGGGTCGATGTCTTCCATTGCGTGGGCGCGCAGGTTTTCCGCGCTTGCGTCGTTGAGATAGCGGGCGGGGATTATTACGTCCGTGTTGACGTTGTCGCCGTATTTGAAAACTTTTCCGCGGTATTCCATATTCACTCCTCGGGGCAGGACAGTCTGCCCGTCAACGCGCTTGCCGCCGCAACGTAAGGGGAAGCGAGATAAATTCTGGACGTTGTGTCGCCCATTCTGCCCACGAAGTTGCGGTTGGTGGTAGATACAGCACTTTCGCCGTGAGCGAGTATTCCCATATATCCGCCGAGGCAGGGGCCGCAGGTAGGTGTGGACACCACCGCGCCGCTTTCGACGAATATGCTTGTCAGTCCTTCTTCAAGGCACTGTTTGTAAACTTCCATTGTGGCGGGAATTACGATGCATCGCACGCCGTCGGCAACCTTCTTGCCTTTCATAACGCTTGCCGCGGCACGCATATCGGAAATGCGTCCGTTGGTGCAGCTGCCGATGACGACCTGGTCGATTTTTATATTGTCGGGTATGTCTTTGCCGAAAAATCTGGTGTTGGAGGGCAGATGCGGGAATGCAACGGCAGGCGTGATGTCGTCAAGGTTAAGAACGATTTCGCGTTCATACTCCGCGTCGTCGTCGGGCAGTATTCTGTCGCTGTCCACAATTTGCACGCCGCGCGATACGAGGTAGTCTTCCGCCGCTTTGTCGAGAGGGAAGAATGCGTTTTTTGCGCCGCATTCGATTGCCATATTCGCGATTGTAAGTCTGTCGTCGACGGTGAGCGCGGATATGTCGCCGAAAAATTCCAACGATTTGTAAGTCGCGCCGTCAACTCCCAGTATGCCTATGAGCGTAAGAACTACGTCTTTGCCCGTTACGTATCTGCGGAGTTTGCCGCGGAGCGTGACTTTGATTGCCGACGGAACCCTGAACCAGAGTTTGTCCGTGAGCATCGCGGCCGCCATATCCGTGGAGCC
>OHLE01000676.1_pt1 | contig 17686 bp, 19 predicted proteins | sample 1568971 | NCBI WGS metagenome assembly OHLE01 (sample SAMEA3879556, study PRJEB24766) | human gut metagenome | biome: human-associated habitat; feature: feces | place: USA | collected 1985/1987
TCTCTTAGGCATTGCTTTTTCCGCCCTGATGATGGCCTTGGGCCGCCGTAAGTGGCGAGATCCTCTGCCATTTGCCCCATTTTTGTGCACGGCTGCCTTTTTTCTTTTCGTGCGTCCTGATGTGGCCCGTCTTTATTTCCAGCTCTTTTTGTTCTAATCCCTTTCCACTACGCCCTGTTGTAAGGAGACGTTCCCATGCATGCCATTTTGCTTTACTTTCTTAATCTGTTTCGTCCCTATCCGCAAAAGATGACGGTTCTCTTCCTTCAAAAGGAAGCTCTTTGTCTTGCGGCGTTCGCAAAGGGAAGAAGCGAAACCTATGAAATCCAGCGTTATGCAGCGGCTGCTTTGCCCCCTCCATTATCTGGAAAGAAACGCTGGGATGATCCGGGTGCCATGGCGGCGCTTATTCGGGAAATCTGTCAGCATAAAGGCATTCCTTTGAAGGCCCTTGCTATTGTCCTTTCCCATGGGGATGGGTTCCTCTCTCAGTTGGAACTCCCGGAACTGCCGGAAAAGGAGTGGAAGGATGCCGTATTATGGGAGGCTCTCCAGTATGTCCCGTATGAAGAAGGAACCTTCGGACCAGTCCTTGAAGTCATGGGGAAAAAAGGATCGCCTCTTTCCGCCCTCATCGCCGCGGCGCCTCTTGTGGAACTGGAGTTTTTTGAATGTCTTGCAGACATGCTTTCCTGCTGCTTGGTAAAAATTGAACCAATGGCACTGTCCCTGGGGCGGCTCCTTCCTGAGACGGAACGCGGGACGGCCCTTGTTCTTTCCCGAGAAGGGACGGGTGGAACCTTGACTGCCTATGAAAAAGGACTCCCCATAGCGAGTGAAACCTGGGACACCTTGCCATCTGCCAAAGTCTATGGACCCTATTATGAAAAGGAAAAGGCTGCTGGCCTTTCCCCGGAAGAAGAGGCTCAGCGCTGGAAATCCCAAGTCAAGCATCTCACCTCTTATTTGGATGAAGCCATGGAGCTTTCCTTTACGGATCTTTTCGTATGGGGAGAAAAGGAAGCTGAGGACGCCTTCCTTTCCACCCTTGCTGAAGTGACGTCCCTTGCCGTACACAATTTCCCAAGCTCCGGTTTTGGCATGGCTGCAGAGCGTTTTGAACAGGCGCACTGGAAGCTTGACCGACAGAAGATCCTACCCCTTCTAGGAGCCGCACAGAAAGGAAGTCCCCCTTATTATCTTGATCTGCAAGCCGGACGTGATAAGGAAAAGTGGCTTCCTCGTCGTTTTATAGAGCCTTTGACAAGGGCCCTTGCTGCTATGACTTGCGTTTTGGCCGTTTTTCTTTTTTCGTCTCATCTTTACCTTGTCCATGAAAAAAAGCAGCTTCTCGAGCAAAAGCGGGCGATTTTCCTTTGGAAAGACCGGCTTTTTCAGCATCGGAGGACGGAACAAAGCATCCATACTTTGACAGAACTTCTTTCAGAGGCGGAAAAACGGACGCTGTCTTGGCACACTCTTTTGACGGAACTGGGCACAAGCCTTCCCAGTGAATGTGTTCTTGAAAGCGTGGAGGACCGCCGCTCATCCAAAGGTGCCATCCTTGAAATCAGGGGAAAGACAAGAAAGCGGCAGCCTCTGTTTATTTGGACGAAGGATCTTTCCCGTTTGCCTGCGGTCAAAAAAGTGACGCTGGGAGATATGGAAGGCAAAGATAGCCAGGATAAGACAGGTAAGGCCCTTGATTTTACTGTCTTGATCCATTTGGAGAAAGGAAGGACCCATGATGGAACGGACTGAGTCCTGCTTTTTTGTGAAGCAAAGCCTTCCCAAAGGTCTTATGGGAGCCTTCCTGCTTTTTTGCGTGACCTTTCTTATGTTTCTTTTTGTGGAGGGCGCATTCTTTTATCCCCGTTATGGATTTCTGCAGCAGCTTCGTAAAGAGAATCAGGAGGTCTTGTTTTTTTATCGTCATTATGACGCGGAAAGGGAAAATCGTCTTTATGGTCAGCTTGCGGCCTTGGAAAAAGAGGTCCCTCCTGAGCGTTCTACTTCCCAAATCCTTCAGGCACTGACTCAATGGGGGGAGGCAAGCGGCTGTCGCCTGCTTTTTCTTCGTTCGGGTCCTGTAAAGGAAAAAAATGGCGTCATGGCACAGACTGTCGAGCTTTCTTTAGAAGGAAGCTATTTTGAAATCTTGGTTTTTTTTGAACTCTTTGAGCAAAAAGGACAAGGCATGCACGCGGAGGAAACCCTCTTGAAACGGAGCGAAAAAGGGAATAAGTTGATATTTCAAACTAAAATTGTTCACTTTGCAACGGAAATTGTAACGATATAGAATCATTTCCCTAACGATTGACCAAAATCCCAAATGATGAGATAATAAACAATAGAGCGCTATGCCCTATAAATATTCGTTATATAATGAGTTCCATGTAAGATGGATTGGGCACGGAAAGGCCCACATCGAGGGGAGGATTTATTCTATGTCAATCAGCTGTGTAGCACCGCATGCACAAGGGAAATCAGCAAAGGACCGTATTTTTGGTGCCAGCGAAGCGGCCCAGAATCGGATCAAGGAAATTGGCGCAGATAAGGTCACAAATTCCACGATTGGCGTGATGCTGGATAATGATGGCAATTTTGTTGTACTGCCGACGGTTGCCAAAGTCTATCATAGTTTGTCCGATGCGGAACTGTTTAGATACGCACCTATTACAGGACTCCCGGAATTCCTGGATCTTGTCCAGGGTGCCTGTTTTGGCCAGTCCCGTCCGGATGGCTGCTACACGGCTGCAGTTGCAACCGCTGGCGGCAGCGGTGCCGTCCATCACTGCATCTGGAACTACACGATGCCTGGTGATACGGTGCTTACAAGCGCTTGGTATTGGGGCCCTTACAAGACCATGTGCCGCGATATGAACCGCAATTTTGACACCTATCCCATGGTGACAGAAGACCACCGGTTCAATTTGGAAGGACTTCGGGAAAAAGTACAGGAGCTTCTCAAGAAACAGGACCGTGTCCTTGTCATCATCAACACGCCGGCCCATAATCCGACAGGATTCAGCCTGACGCCGGAAGATATTGAAAATGTGCTTCACATGTTGGAAGATTCCATCAAGGGAACAAATAAAAAGGCTGTCCTTGCCCTTGATGTAGCCTATATTGACTATGCCGGTGAAAGGGAAGAGGTCCGCAAGATCTTCAAGAAGCTCAGCCATTTGCCAGAAAATATTTTTGTCTTGATCTGCTACAGCCTTTCCAAGAGCTTTTCCATGTATGGACAGCGCAGCGGCGCCCTCATCGGTGTTTCTTCCAGCAAGGATCAGATCCAGGAATTCGTGGACGTCAATAAGTTTACGAGCCGCAGCACCTGGTCCAACTGCAACCGCGGTGCCATGGATACGCTTGCCACCATCTACAAGGACAAAAAGCTTCTGGATGATATCCAGAAAGAACGGAACCATTACTATAAGATGATTCAGGAACGGGGCGATGTCTTCACGAGGGAAGCCCAGGAATGCGGCCTCAAGATGATGCCTTATATTTCCGGCTTCTTCCTGTCCATCCCGGCAAAGGATTCGGAGGCAGTCTGCAATAAGCTCCATGAAGACAATATCTTCTGTGTGCCGCTTGCAGCTGGTGTCCGTGTTGGACTTTGCTGTACACCGCTCAGTAAAATCTACGGTATGGCCAAGAAAATCAAGAAAGCCATGGATGCCGTTGGTGAATAAGTTCGTCAAAGGGGTGTTGCGTGAGGCAGCACCCCTTTTTCCTTAACGCGATAACTTTAGAAGGAGCTGATTCGATGCAACTCGTTGGACCCGATGGAAAACAAAGAAATTATCAAGAAGGTACACCATTAGTGGACATTGCTCCTGACTATCAGGCAGCGTATGATACTCCTATTGCCTTGGGAGTCCTGAACGGACGGGAAGTTCCCTTGCAAATGATTCCTCAGGAAGGGGATCGAATTTGTTTCCTTGATATGAACAGTGTGGAGAGTTATAATACGTACATCAGCACTTTTTTGTTTGTCCTTATTGCTGCCATGAACCGAGCTCGTCCGCAGGTTATGCTGGAAGTGCAGAATACGTTTGGCAATGCACTTTATTGCGACATCAAGAATAAGATTGTCCTCAGCGATTACGACCTGGCCGATGTGGCTGCCGAGATGAAAGCTATGATCCAGGAAAAGACCCCCATCACGCTTTCCTTTAAGAAAAAGCAGGAAGCCTGGTCCTATGTAAAACCTCGTTTTTATTGTGATCAGGCGCCGCTTCTGTCTGCCTTGCCGGATGATGTGGAGATTCCAGTTTATGAACTGGACGGAGTGAGTGCCTATTTCGTGAACCCCCTTTTGCCTCATTTGGGCTATCTTAAGGAATTTGAACTGATCCGAATGGGGTCGGGAATCCTCCTGCGTTATGGAAAAAGGGGACACTATGACCGCCTTGAACCATTTGCTCGCCGGGATAAATTGGCTGCGGTCTATGCCGATTCTGAAAAGATGGGGCAGCGTCTGCATTGTCCGACGGTTGCTGCCCTGAACCAGTTCATCAAACGGGGCAACAGCCGGGAAATCATCCTGGCCTGTGAAGCACAGCATGAAAAAAAGATTGCCCAGATTGCGGATGCCATTGCCAGTGAGGAGCGGGGGGTTCGGTTAGTCCTCATTGCTGGTCCATCCTCATCGGGAAAAACAACTTTTTCCCAGCGTCTGGCCGTTCAGCTGCGCGTCAATGGCATGCGACCCATCCCGATTTCCATGGATAACTATTTCAAGGAACGCAAGGATACGCCGCGTCTTCCTGATGGAAGTTATGATTTTGAATCCTTGGGTGCCCTTGATACGGATCTTTTCAACGAGCAGCTTCACGAGCTTCTTCAAGGAAAAACTGTAACCATTCCTCATTTCAGCTTTCACACGGGGACCCGGAGCTACCGGGACCAAAAGGAACAGTTGGGAGATGACGGTGTCCTTATTGTAGAAGGAATCCATGGTCTCAACGAAGCGGTCTCGTCATCCGTACCGCGCCGGGAAAAGATGAAGATCTACATCAGTGCCCTGACGCCCCTTTCCTTTGATGACTACAACCGGATTCCCACAACGGATATGCGTCTCTTGCGCCGGATGGTGCGGGATTCACTCTTCCGGTCCCACGATGCTATCACAACAATCCAAAATTGGCATAAGGTGAGGGCCGGAGAGGAAAAATATATTTTTCCTTTCAGTGAAGAAGCCGACATCCTCTTTAATACGACCCTTATCTACGAACTGGCAGTCTTCAAGAAGTATGCTTACCCCTTATTGGAACGGATCCAGCCAGATACAGCAGAGTACACGGTGGCATCCAAACTGAAAAGTATGCTGAGTATCGTTGAACCGATTGATGATGAGCCCATTCCCAACAACTCCATCATTCGCGAGTTCATCGGCCATTCTGTATTTGGAGATTTATTGTAAAGGAGAAGGCTCATGTATATTTCTGAACGCACAAAAAAAATCCCCACTTCCCCCATTCGTAAGCTGGCACCAATGGCCAATGCAGCAGAGAAGGCAGGACGCAAGATCTACCATTTGAATATTGGTCAGCCTGATATTGCAACGCCGGACAGCTTCTTTGACGCCGTGAAAAAGTTCCATCCGGCTGTGCTTGAATATGGTAAGTCCCAGGGACAGGAAGGCCTGATCAAGGCTATCCAGAAGTATTACCATGACTGGGGGATGGACTACAATCTAGATGACATCTATGTAACCAATGGCGGCAGCGAAGCCATTGCCTTTGCCGTCATGACGACCTGCGATCCTGGCGACAACATCCTTATGTTTGAACCTTTTTATGCCAACTATAAGAGCTTTGTCGGTGCTTATAATGTTGAAATCAGCGGCGTTCCCACGTCAGCACACGATGGGTACCACCTGCCCAGTGAAGCCGAGATCGAAAAGCACATCAATTCCCGGACGCGGGCCATTCTGATTTCAAACCCAGGAAACCCGACGGGCGTCATTTATACGGAACAGGAAATGGCTCTTATCAGCCGCATCGTCCGCAAACATGACCTTGCCCTTATTGCCGATGAAGTTTATCGTGAATTTGTCTATGATGGCGAATATAAGAGCTTTGGCACCATGCCGGAACTGGCAGAGCACCTTATCATGATCGATTCTGTTTCTAAACGCTACAGTGCGTGTGGGGCCCGGATTGGCTGCGTGATGACCAAGAACAAGGAACTCAGTGCCCAGCTCCTTAAATGCTGCCAGGCACGTCTTTCTGTTTCCCAATTGGATCAGGCCGGGGCAACGGGGCTTTATACGACACCGGCTTCTTATTGGGAAGAGGTGCGCAATGAATATACGCGCCGCCGCGATACCCTGAAGGAAGCCCTCTCTGCTATGCCTGGCGTCATTTCGTCCGAACCGAAAGGGGCTTTTTATGTCATGGTCAAATTGCCTGTTGACAACATCGAAAAGTTTGCCCAATGGCTCCTCACCGATTTTGCCATCGATAATGAAACGGTCATGATTACGCCAGGAAATGGCTTCTATGTATCTTCTCCGGACCGGGGCCGCGACGAATGCCGCATTGCTTACGTCCTCAACTGTGAAGACCTCAAAAAAGCCATGCATATCCTTGCCGAAGGCTTGAAACAGTATCCAGGACGGACTCTGTAAGGCGCATCTGCGTGCCGCAGCATGGCGGGAGCTATGAACACAACCTAAAAAGGCCGTTGTAATAAGGTGGCGGGAAAGAACGCATGATTCTTTTCCGTCCACCCTTTTCAATGGCTGCCGCCGGTACTATATGGAAAAAGGCTAATGGCAAGAGATCGTTTCCTTAAAATCAAGACTTTTGATCATAAAAAAAACGGAAGAAAGGGGATTTCTCCACTTTCTTCCGTTTTTTATATAGGGCTGTTTTCATTCCTAAGGGGTACGTGAAATTACGAGCGGCAGATTCCATCCAGCCAATCAAACAGTTCTGACAGGTCATAATCTCCTGCATGACCTTTTCCCCAAGCTACTTCAAAATTAACGTCCTTGCCGCGTTTTTGAAGCAGTAAGGCAAGTTCAGCAGGAATGGCAAGAGCAGTATCCCGATCGAGGCTGCCATGACGGATCCGCCAGTGCGGTGCCGCTTTTCCTTCCTTTTCCTGAAGGAAGGAAACGGGGTTGATCAGGCGTGCTTCCTTATCTGGTACCATGGAGCGAAGGTCCGTGCGATGGTCCATGGAAAAACGGGTGAAGTGGCGCGGCGTGCCGTCCGACGTGCCAAATTCATCATTTTCGGGAGCGGAACTATCCAGTTTATCGAAGGCCGGTGCTGCTTTAAGTCTCGTTGCAAGAAGGGCATAAAGGGATAGATCCATATCAACGACTTTTCCATCGCTTACTTGAATCCAATCCGTTTTTGACACGTTGACGCCTTGGTCCAGTGCCTTTTGGGCCGACGCCATATAAAGACCTTTGATATAGTCTTTAAAAGAACCGTTTCCTTCGGCGTCAAGCAAGAGCTTTCCATAGTCCTTGGTTTCAAGTCCCAGCGCGTTGACATAGGCTGGATAGGCGGCTTTCAGTTCTTTGGAAATAGCTTGTTCCGTTTCTGTCATGGAATGCTCGGTCAGGCTTTCCTGCGGCGCATGAAGGGGACGGTCACTGGGTGCTGCCTGAGTGGGCCCCTGCTGCTGAAAGTAGGTGTTGACGCCGCTGAAGATCCACTCATAGGCCATGTCGGCATGGGATAGATCCGTTATGGGACAATAGACGCTCGCCGCAAAAATATCATCCCGTTCCTTGGCTGCGCCAATTTCTTTGAGATAAGGCTCATAGGCATCGCTATTTCCCGTCGCGCCCAATAGGGCAGAAAGCGCTCCCCCTGCGCTGGTTCCATTTGCAATGATCCGCTGGGTATCGCCCGCGGGCAGGCGGTCCCTGTTATGCCGCAAATAGCGGACCGCGGCTTTGTAGTCCACGATGAGTGCCGGCGCCTTTCCTACATACGTGTTTTCACTATTTGTAGTAGTGCGGCCCCGTATGGCGGGAGCTGCAACTACATAACCGCGAGATAGGGCATAAAGGACGGCGTTTGGACCGGTTCCTTCGCGATTTGTCTCACTAGGAGCCTGGATTTTGCCAGGCATATAGCCGCCCACCCCGTTTGGCATGAAAATGGGGGCTGTTTTTGCACTGTAGCCATTGATGCGGCCGCCTTCCAGATAGGCGGCAGGAATGTAGAGGGTCAGGCTCTCTGATTCAGCCGCCTTGGGATGGCTGACATAGACTCGGTTTTCGTAGGCATAGAATGGAACGGCTTTGCCATTTACCGTGAGGGTTTCCTTGCGGTCTGGTTTAGGGATAAAAGTAAGATCATAGCGCTGATTTTTCGCGTCAGGCCGCTTTTGCGCGGTAAGGACTGTAGGCATTATTTGTTCGGAACAGATAGCTTCCTTTGCGGCAGCCACGCTGGCAGTCCCAATAAGAAGGCTCAAGCCTCCTAAGAGAACGGCTTTTTTTGATATCATCAAGGTCACTCCTTTTTGCGTATGGATTAAAGCGCAGTTTTTTATCCGTTCCTATTGTAGAAGGGAATGTAGGGGTTGTCAAAGGACGGAAGCAGCGTCCTTTTGCAATGAAAAAGAAGAATGGCAGGGGACCCTCCGTTGCCTGACTCTTGGTCTTTAGTATATAATGAAGAACATGAAATTTTGATGAATAGGAAGGGAGAGACCCCCATGCCAAGTAGTTTTGCTCAATTTGCGATTGCGCCTTCTCTTGTTGAACGACTCCATCAGACTGGAAAGGATATTCCGACGCCTGTGCAGGAACGCGCCATCCCCGCCCTTTTGCAGGGACGGGACGTCATTTGCCGCGCCCAGACGGGGGTGGGGAAGACCCTTTCCTTTGTCGTGCCTCTTTTTACAAAAATTACGGAAGTAAAGACCTTCGTCCAGGCCCTCATTCTTTCCCCGACAAGGGAGCTGGCCCAGCAGACGGCAGGTGAAATCAAGAAGCTTGCTGACGGCACGCCAGTCCGCGTCCTTGCCGTGAGCGGCGGCAAGGACTATGACGAAGAACGGCGGAAACTGGGCAATAAGGCCAACGTCCTTGTGGGGACGCCAGGTCGCCTCTTGGACCACTTGCGCAAGGGCAACACGAGCCTTGGCGGCATAACTTACCTTGTCCTTGACGAAGTGGACGAAATGCTGCGCCAAGGCTTTGGCGAGGATATTGAAACCTTGCTGTCCCTTATGCCCCAGCCCCATCAGACCATGATGTGCTCGGCAACCCTTGATGAAGAAGTGCGGAAACTTGGCAAGATGATCACCAAGAATCCCCGCCTCATTGACATCGATCCCAAGGAAGCGACGGCATCGACCATCCACCAGGTCTGCATCAAAGTAAGTGAGGACCATAAGGAAGAAGCCCTCCAAACCATCATTGATCGCTGCAATCCCTTCCTCATGCTCGTTTTCTGCAAGAGCAAGGAACGAGCTATCGAGGTCTACGACTGGCTCTATGGCAAAGGCTTCAATGCCGATGTCCTTCACGGCGATATGTCCCAGCAGAAACGGCGCCAAGCTATGGAACGCTTCCGTAAGGCCAAGACCCAGATCCTTGTGGCAAGCGATATTGCCGCCCGCGGTCTTGATGTGGAAGGCGTGACCCAGGTCGTGAACTTTGATATTCCCCATGACCCTGATTGGTACGTCCATCGCATTGGCAGAACGGGACGGGCCGGCAACGAAGGGGAGGCCATCACCTTTTATACAGCTGATGAGACTCGCTGGCTGACCCATCTTGAAGATAAGCTCGGCATCACCTTGGAGCGGCAGAACCTTGCCGGTGAAAAGGTGCGGCGGACCGTAAAGCCCGTGCGCCCCAAGAAAAAGCGGCTCCCTAAACGCGGCAAGAGTGCCGTCGGGTCCAACAAACGGGGAACAAAATACGCCGAAGCTTCGCGCAAACAGAAGAAGTGACGGCTTATGCACGGTCAAAAAATCCCCGCATGGAGGGAGAAACGTGCTATAATGAAGATTATATGTTTTCAGATTTAGATAAGAGGTGCTTCCATGGATAAAGAAGTTCGCGTACGATTTGCCCCGAGTCCAACGGGATATTTGCATATTGGCGGTGCCAGAACGGCCCTTTTCAACTGGCTTTTTGCGAGAAGCCAAGGCGGCAAGCTGGTCCTTCGTATTGAAGATACGGATCAGGACCGCTTGAAGGAAGATTCCGTCTCCCAGATCATTACGAGCTTGAAGTGGCTGGGGCTTAGTTGGGATGAAGGCCCTGAGGTGGGCGGCCCTGTCGGTCCGTACTTCCAGTCCGAACGGTTTGATATCTACCGCAAATATTGCCAGCAGCTTATTGATGAAGGAAAGGCCTACTACTGCTTCTGCTCGGCCGAAGACTTAGCGGAGCAGCGTGAAAAGCAGCGTGCCTTGAAACAGCCCTTCCACTATGCTAGGACCTGCCGCGACATTCCGCCAGAAGAGGCCAAGAAGCGTGTCGAAAATGGCGAATCCTATTCGGTCCGCATCAAGGTGCCTCTCGAAGGAACGATTGGCTTCCATGATATGATCCATGGCGATATCCAGTTTGATGTGAACCAATACGATGATTTTGTCATCATGAAGAGCAGCGGTATCCCAACCTATAACTTTGCCGTTGTCGTTGATGATCATCTCATGGGCATGACCCATGTCCTGCGCGCCGAAGAACATGTCTCCAACACGCCGAAACAGCTCTTTATCTATCAGGCACTGGGCTGGGAAGCCCCTCAATTCGGTCATATGCCCATGATCCTTGCACCGGATCGGAGCAAACTCAGTAAACGCCACGGAGCAACGAGCGTTGAAGAATTCCGCAGCCAAGGTTATCTTCCAGAAGCTATCATAAACTATCTGACCCTTTTGGGCTGGGCGCCTGGCAATGACGAAGAAATCTTCTCTCTCGAAGATACGGTGAAGGTCTTTGACTTCAGCAAGATGAGCCAGAAAGCAGCTGTCTATGACGTGAAGAAACTGACCTGGATGAACGGTCAGTATCTTTCCAGCCTGCCTCTTGACCGCATCGTTGAAGCTGCCATTCCTTTCTTCAAGGAAAAGGGCCTTGTCGATGATGCCTATCTTGCAGCCCATAAGGACTATTTTGCTCACCTTGTCGATGTGGTTCGCGTCCGTGTCAAGACCCTTGCCGAAGTGGCCGATGCGTCGACGTATTTCTTTAAGGACCTCGACGGCTACGAAGAAAAGGGCGTCGAAAAGCATTTCAAACCGGGAAACGCATCCCTTCTTAGGAAATGCCACGACAAGCTGGCCGCTCTTCCTGTCTTTGACCTTGCGACGACTGAACAGGCCTACCATGAAATTGCGGATGAAATGGGTATTTCCTTTGGAAAGGTCATTCATCCGACGCGTCTTGCCCTGACGGGCCGCACCTTCAGCCCGGGCATGTTCGATGTCATGGTTCTTCTTGGTCGTGAAAAGACCTTGGAACGCTTGGAAAAGGCCATCGCCTTCATTGAAAATAAATAGGAGCACCCGTGGAACCCATCCTTACCATTGATATTGGCGGTACAGCCATTAAGTTTGGGGTTGCAGATGAAACAGGCAGGTTTCTCCAAAAGGGGAGCCTGCCTACCCGTATTCGGGAAAAAGGGGTGGACGCCTTCCTCGCAGATCTCCTTTCCCTTGTGCGGCGCGTCAGAAATGCATTCCCCATTACTGGGATTGCCGTTTCCCTTGCAGGCATTGTAAACGGCGATACGGGAGAACTGCTCCTTCCAAGCCAGTTTTTTCCCGGCCTTCACCGCATGAACCTTGTGGATTTCCTTGAAAAGGAAACAGGCCTTCCTGCTCTTTGTGAAAATGACGTCAACTGCGCGGCCCTTGCTGAATACTGGCAAGGCGCTGGCAAAGGAGCTCATATGCTGCTGTGCATGACTCTCGGAACGGGGATTGGCGGTGCTTTGGTCCATGAAGGCAGGCTTTACCGCGGCGCGTCCTACGCGGCTGGTGAAGTGGGGCAGGCCTATTTGGGGTCTTCTGAGACGTGGGAGAACTGGGCCAGCGTTTCAGCTCTTCTCACGGCGGCGGAGATAAAGCGGGGCCTTACGCTCGGATCCCTTACGGGGCAGGAATTTTTTGCCTTTGTGGAAAAAGGGGAGGAGATGGAGACACATCTCCTGCGCGAATGGGTGGACCGCTGGATGGTGGGCATCGTGTCCCTGGCGTGGATCGTAAATCCGGACCGTATCGTTATTGGCGGCGGACGCCAAGATGCCGGCCATTTTAACGCCTCATACGACCCTTTCCCTGGCCCAATTCCAAAACGACGCGGGCATGCTGGGCGCCCTCTATCTCTACCAGCAGCGCCGCCAGGAAGGGAAAAATGATTTGACATTCTAAAGGATAGTCACTATAATATTAGGGTATCACTTTGAGATTGTGTCGTTAGCCCCGATGCGATTGATAAGACTCATCACTGGATACGACAATTGATTGAGTTTTTATTTAGGAGGAATCAGGATGAAAACATATATGGCAACCCCGTCTACCATTGAACGCAAATGGTACGTAGTGGATGCTGCCGATAAGACCCTCGGCCGTCTTGCTGCCGAAGTCGCAAAGGTGCTCCGCGGTAAACATAAACCAACTTTCACGCCCCATATGGACACGGGGGATCATGTCATCATCATCAATGCTGACAAGGTCCGTCTGACGGGCAAGAAACTGGTCCAGAAAGTTTACTTCCGTCACTCCGGTTATCTGGGCGGCGATAAATATACTAAAGCAGGCGATATGCTTGCCAAGAATCCGGTCAGAATGGTTGAATTGGCCGTTCGCGGAATGGTTCCCCACAATCGTCTGGGCAGCCAAATCATTAAAAAACTGCATGTATACGCTGGTTCTGAACATCCTCATGCTGCACAAAAGCCTGAAGTTCTGACCATCGATATTCGCTAAGAGGAGAGGAGAACTAGACAATGGCAAAAGTTACTTATGATGCAACTGGCAGCCGCAAGAGCTCTGTCGCTCGTGTTCGCCTTGTTCCGGGCGAAGGCAAGATCGTAATCAACGGCCGCGAATTGAGTGAATATTTCAGCCTCAAGACCCTCGAACTGGTTGTTCGTCAACCGCTCGAAACGACTGAAACCCTGGGTAAATATGATGTTACGGCTAACGTCGTCGGCGGCGGTATCGCTGGCCAGGCTGGCGCTGTCCGTCACGGTATTGCCCGTGCCCTTCTGAAAGTTGACGGAGATTACCGTCCCCTTCTGAAAAAAGCTGGTCTCCTGACCCGTGACCCGCGCGAGAAGGAACGTCGTAAATACGGCTTGAAGAAAGCTCGTAAGGCTTCCCAGTTCTCCAAGAGATAAAGAGCCTTACAAACCATTGCAAGTTTATGCAAGAGAAAAAGCGCATCCCAAGATGGGATGCGCTTTTTTTATTGCAAAATTGTTTAAAACCAACAAAAATTAGCTGCGCAATTTTCTATAGCGTACAAATAATTAAATCCGGTTAATGGCCGCAACTCGCTGAGTCATAGCTTTGTGAGTATAAATCCGGTTCGTGATATCCTTGGAAGAGTAACCAAGGATAAGCTATCTTATTTTAAGGTCCACTTCGGCGTTACTGAGAAGTGTCATATTGGTATAGAGCATGCTCATATTATTTTGATAACTCAGGGGGATACTTGGAAATTTGGTCCCGAACAGAACCAAATGATGGGTATCACCATGGAAGTGTTACCTATATGCAGGAACTGCCGAAGTATACCGATGATCTTGTGAACTGGGTGCGGCGCAGCAAGGAAAACATTTCCGATGAGGAAAAGAAAGCATTGCTGAAGGCCATCCGAAAAGTAAAGGGACAGGCCGATGGATTAAGACCCGATACAACCGCCTACAATCACTTTAGAACGTCTTTATATGAGCTCCTCGAAAAAGTAGACGAGAAGTAGACGAGGGAAACAAAAAATCCATTGAGAGAGCCATCCAGACGGCTGTAGAGGAAAAAAGCCGGTACGTTGCTGAAAATTGCCCGGACGGAAGTGGCCAGGGCCCGTTACGATGCATTCATAGCCCGCTACGGAGAAGATGAAGACGTGGTGGCCTACCAGTGGAAGCTAGGAAGTCGGCATCCGGCGGAAGACATTTGTGATATGTACGCTGAGGTGGACCTGTACGGCCTAGGGAAGGGCGTTTTCCCAAAGGACGCCGCTCCGGTGAATCCGGCTCATCCCCATTGCCTGTGCCACTATGCACCGGTATATGAGTCAGAGCTGGAAGGGAAGAAACGGTCCAACAACGTGGAAGCTGGCGGCAATGCCTGGCTGAAAAAACAGTCCCTCAGCGTCCAGGAGAAAATCCTAGGCGTTAAAGGGCGGGAGGAATGGAAGGCCGGCAGGGCTGGTTGGATGGAGAAGGCAAGGAACTTCGAGATATGGGGGATAAAGGAGAGCCGCCTTTTCCGTGTGTTGGAGAGAAGGAAGAAAAACACGCCTGATTTCTCGGGTTTTAAGGTATTGATGAAGATGAAGTCAGTAAAGGAAATCTGCAGAAAATACGACTTGAAAACGCATGAAATTTCATATAAGATACAGTTAGATAAAGGGAGTATAAGAGGCGGATATTATGGATCCTCAGACCCTAGGTATATTGGCCGGGTAGACTTGTTCCCCAATGCGTTCAGGGATGAAGATGAATTGCTCAAAACAATAATTCATGAGAATTGTCACGTGTTGCAATTTAAGAAATACGGATCAATTTATGTGCAACATCATATGGACAGAATGGAAGTCGTAGCAAGACGTTTTGAAAGCTTTTTCTTTTATGTAAAAAGGCTAGGAGAGGATAAGAAATGAAATGGGTTGATGAAATGGTACAACTCAATGATGGAGTGCCTCATGTCAAATGTCCTCTTTGTGGTAAAGAGAACCTTGATTACGGATTTATTTTCATGAGTAAAGAGGATAATATAGGAATTTCGGCCGTTTGGTGCAACGATTGTAACCGTGGCAAGGTGCTAAGTCGCACTAGTCCAATGCCAAACACCAAAGTAATTGAAGATCTTCCAAAGCACATTGAGTTTACGTATTAATATTGCAAGCCCCTGTTTCAACAGCGGGCTTTTTTGATGCCTGAAAGGAGGCACAATGTGAAACCAGGAGAACCTTTTGTTTTGTGCGATAAATATACGAAACTCCAGGTAAAAAAAGAAGATGGTACAACCGTTGCCGCTATTACAACAGACGATTGGGACATGGCTGACGGTTATACCATCGTACTGATTCCTAATTACGAATACAAAGATTAACCTTTAGGAGGAAAAGGGTCATTGCCGTGACTATCTTTATGAGAAATCTGACCATTTCTATTATGAATCACGAGTTTTGACCCTTGATTGCGAGCTATTTTGCGACCAAAATCAGTAGCGTCTGATTTTCTGCTGAAAGTCTTAGTTACTTTTGCATTGTGTTCGCTTAACAGCCCAGTTCCCATTGAGAGGAACAACATGCTGGTTTTTACCCATTCTTATTACCTCCTTTCTTAAGGAGATTACAACAAAACATTTTTCTAAGAGCAGACCTTGTGGCCTGCTTTTTTATTACCCTGATAGCTTCGGCCAGGCGCCGATCTATATACATCAAATTGCCCCAGGCGGGCAGGGTAAGCCCGGCTCATCCCCACTGTCCGTGCCTTTACGCACCGGTCTATAAAAGCAAGCTCAAAGCAAGAAACGGTCTGACGATGTGGAAGCTAGCGGCAATGCCTGGCTGAAGAATCAGTCTCTCAGCGTCCAGGGAAAAATTCTAGGCGTCAAAGTGCGGGAGGAATGGAAGGCCGGCAGGGCTGGATGGAGAAGGCAAGAAACTTTGAAACCGAGGGGCTAAAAGAATCAAGATTGACCAAAGAATGATAAAAATGACCCCAAAGGTAAACGTCGCATGGCGCACGCAGATCTTTACTATCGTGAAATTATCAACAACGGGAAGGAAGCATGTAGCGGAAAAAATTCAAAGAACACGGAATTGACCATTCGTTTTATTGGGGCAGTTTATGATCATGTTTTTGTAAGTAAACATGTTCCCAGTGATGGATATCGGACTTTTGGTAAAAGTTACGATATGGCGGTCTCTTTCCAAAGGTTATTGACGAATCAATCCACAAAGGCCGATTTAGTGCTTTTACGGCATGAGCATATTGAAAGCGCAATAGAAAAAAAGGTACAATTAAAAAATCACAAAAGCGCATAGTATGGCTGAACGGAAGTATAGTTACAATCAGGCTTTGAAAAAGGCGGGGAAGATGATTACTTTAATTCTTGATGGGGGTTTAGGTGATGAACTGATTTATTGTTATTCTCCTGATCCTGTAAAAAGTGGCTTGGTTGCGTTCAATCGCAATAATGGAGAATGGCGATATATAAAAAAATTGAGGATTTGCCGGATGCTTATACAGAAATGCTTGTAAATGCAGCGAGTAAGGTTATGAACGCCACACAAATTCTTCAGAATTTTGCGGTTGTTTTTTTTGTTAGCGTGACGGAGCCCTTTGCCGTGAGCAGAGGGCTTTTCTTATGCCCGAAAAGGAGAGAAAAACATGAAAAAGGATGAACCCATTCCTGACAACAAGAGCACCGGAAGCGATGCTCATCGAAAAGGCCAGTGCGCCTGGCATTCGGCTGCATAGGCACCGTCCTTAGGCGGGTTCGGTACTTGCCATACAAAGGCATCAGCTCTCCGCAGTGAGGACAGAGGAAATCGGTATGGCGTTTCTGGCTGGTGACTACCCATTCCGTGGAATCGGCTAAAGAATCTTCGGGTGCCAGACAAGGTAATCGGGGTCTTGGCAAAACAGGTCTGCTTGAATAATCTATTGGATAGAGGATTGCTCAATTCTCCTTTATTTTGGCTTGGTTACCTTATATTTTGGGGAATTTGATGTTTTTTTCAATATCTATTTGTCTACGACCTCGCAAGTTTAAACGAAGATCCATTTACTGAAGAACACCATAGGAAAATCGAGACCTGTAAATGAAACTTGTCCTCTTCCATTGACCCAGCTCGGGTAACAATAATATAATGGTAAGTCATGGAGGTTACTATGGACCCAATTATCGAAACAAGAGCGCTCACTCATACGTATGTGGATGGGCAAAATGAAGAAATGATAGCTCTGGATGGCATCAGTTTATCTATCATGCCTGGTGAGTTTGTAGCCATCATTGGCACCAATGGGAGCGGTAAGTCAACGTTGGCTCGTCATTTCAATGCCCTTTTGACGCCGACGAAGGGAACCTGTTTGGTAGGCGGCCTTGATACGTCTGTTGAGGAAAACCTTTGGCAGGTACGTCAGACCGTAGGAATGGTTTTCCAGAATCCAGATAACCAGATTGTTGCAGCTGTCGTCGAAGAAGATGTGGCCTTTGGCCTTGAAAACATTGGAGTGCCGGGACCAGAAATCCGGCCTCGAGTGGAAAAGGCTCTTACTGATGTGGGCATGCTTTCTTACGCTAAGCACGCACCGCATCGCTTGTCGGGCGGACAAAAGCAGCGCATCGCGATTGCCGGCGTTGTCGCTCTTGAACCCAAATGCATTGTCTTTGACGAGCCAACAGCCATGCTCGATCCGAAAGGACGCAAGGATATTGTCGATACGGTACTTCATCTTAATAAGGACAAAGGCATTACCATTGTCTATATTACGCACAAGAT
>OHLE01000678.1_pt1 | contig 17644 bp, 19 predicted proteins | sample 1568971 | NCBI WGS metagenome assembly OHLE01 (sample SAMEA3879556, study PRJEB24766) | human gut metagenome | biome: human-associated habitat; feature: feces | place: USA | collected 1985/1987
TGCTGGGAGAGAAAAACGGGAAACACAACAGGCAGGAAAAATGGCTTCGCAGAATAAGCCGGATGGCGACTCATACAGAGCGACAGAGACGTATTCCGGATATGAAAACCTTCCGTCGTCTGCTCTCCGTGATGAATGCATCCGGGAGGGTGCGCAGACAGGTATTCAAAGAGTCTGATTTTTATTATATCCGTAAGTTGTACTGCCCGTAGTTGTACACACCGTGCTCGAACACAATCAATAAAATTTATAAAAAACTACTTGCTGTTTCCAGACGGAATGAGTATACTGTAACTAGAGGTCACAGATCACTTTCGGGACCGGATCAATTAAATTTACATAGCAAAAAGGAGAAGAGTTATGCGTTTTTTTATTGACACTGCAAAAGTAGAAGACATTAAGAAAGCAAATGACATGGGGGTTATTTGCGGAGTAACGACCAATCCCTCTCTGATCGCCAAAGAGGGCAGAGATTTTGTAGAAGTGATCAAAGAGATTGCATCCATCGTAGATGGACCCATCAGTGGTGAGGTGAAAGCAACCACCGTAGATGCGGAAGGCATGATCAAGGAAGGCAGAGAGATCGCAGCCATCCATCCCAATATGGTAGTCAAGATTCCTATGACGGTAGAAGGTCTGAAGGCATGTAAAGTATTAAGCTCCGAAGGGATAAAGACCAATGTGACACTGATCTTTTCAGCAAACCAGGCGTTGTTGGCTGCACGCGCCGGCGCAACTTATGTATCTCCTTTCCTGGGAAGACTGGATGACATCAGCACAAGAGGGGTAGACCTGATCCGTGATATCGCTGATATTTTCGCGGTAACCGACCTGGATACCCAGATCATCGCAGCAAGCGTGCGTAATCCCATTCATGTGACCGACTGCGCTCTGGCCGGTGCTGACATTGCAACCGTTCCCTACGCGGTTATAGAGCAGATGGTAAAACATCCTCTGACTGATGCCGGTATTGCCAAGTTCCAGGCAGATTACAGAGCAGTCTTCGGTGAATAATAAATAAGATGAACACAGTTAAGAAGCTGTACAGAGGGATTCTCTGTACAGCTTCTTTTTTGTTCCTGTCGATTCCGAGGATTCCGGCAGAGCTTATTTCATCTGCTCTTCCTGCTTCTTGATCATACGACGAACCATTTCGCCGCCGATGCTTCCTGCTTCCTTAGAAGTAAGGTCGCCGTTGTAACCCTCTTTCAGATTAACACCCAGCTCAGATGCAACCTCAGTCTTGAAACGGTCCATTGCTGCCTTAGCCGCGGGAACTTCTACTCTATTGGTTTTACTTGCCATTTCGTTCACCTCCGTTTGGAATTGTTTTTGTGTTTCAGATAAGCGTTGTTTGTGATCACTTATCTTGGTATTAGTATGAGCACCGGCTGTTTTTTCATGCTGGTAAGTTTTTCATTTTATGTTATAATCAAAAAGCAACAGAACAAACGGAGACTGGAAAGCGCGGCATCGGATCCACTGACCGGAATCCCACAGAAATGACTGACTCCGAAGCACGGGGCTGAGAAGAGAAAGGCGACAAAACAATGAAAAAGAAAACAGGAATCACAAAAACGCTGGCGCTGGTACTGACACTTGGACTGTTATGCAGCGGTCTTACCGGATGTGGACAGACACAGAATAGCAGGAGCGCAGCAGAAAGTCTGATGACAGAGAGTACACAGCCTGCAGAGAGTACGGAAGCCGTAATGGAAAGTACAGAAGCTACAGCAGAAAATACGGATGCGGATGACACAGTAGTGCGTGTGGCATCCTTAAAAGGCCCGACATCTTTGGGACTTTTATTTTTAATGGACAAGGCAGAAAAAGGAGAGACTTCTAATGCCTATGAGTTTCAGATGGCTACCGGTGCGGACGAGATCCTGCCGCTAATGGTAAAAGGTGACCTGGATATCGCACTGATACCTGCCAATGTGGCAAGTATCCTCTATCATAAGACACAGGGCGGTGTGGAAGTGATCGACATCAATACACTGGGGGTATTTTACATGGTATCCGGAGAGAATGACCTTGCGGATTTTACGGATCTGAAGGGTAAGACCATTTATTTAACCGGAAAGGGAACCACACCGGACTATGTATTGCAATATCTGCTGACTGCCAATGGCATGTCTGTGGACGATGTGACACTGGAATATAAATCCGAAGCAACAGAGGTGGCATCTGTGCTGGCAGAGGATCCCACAGCCATCGGACTGTTGCCCCAGCCCTTCGTCACTGCAGCCTGCATGCAGAATGATGCACTGAAAGTGATCTTTGACTTAAACGAAGAGTGGAATAAGATACAGGGTGTAAGCGGCAGCAGCATGGTCACAGGTGTCACGGTGGTACGCAAGGAATTCCTGGAAGAGCATGAGGATGCAGTGAAATCTTTTATGGAAGAACATAAGGCAAGTGCCGAAGCCATCAATGCAGATCCCACCACCGGTGCTGCGCTGGCAGTGGAAGCACAGATCGTGGCAAAGGAGCCCATTGCACAGAAAGCAATCCCAGGATGCAACATTACTTATATGGATAAGGCAGACATGAAGCAGGCACTGTCCGGATACCTTGACGTACTGTTCCACCAGGATTCTCTGTCTATCGGCGGCGGACTTCCGGAATCTGATTTCTATTATGATGCAGAATAAGGATAAAAAATACATTAAAAAATTTATGATCCTGCTCTTCTGGCTGGGGGTATGGCAGATCACGGCAGTGTGTGTGGATAATTTCCTGCTGGTGGTGACACCCCTGCAGGCATTGCGGGCGCTTACCGTTCTCGCGGGGCAGGTGGAATTCTGGCGTAGCGCCCTTGGCTCGCTGTGGCGGATTGCCGCAGGCTTTTTGCTGGGAGCGTTTTTGGGACTGTTGTTAGCGGCGGTAAGCTACAGATACCGTCTGGCAGAGGAAATCCTGCGCCCGTTCATGGTATTCTGCAAGGCAGTGCCGGTTGCAGTATTTGCGGTGCTTTTACTGATCTGGTGGGGAGCTTCCCCGCTGGCGGTGGCGGTCTGCTTTTTCGTGGTGTTTCCGAATATTTATCTGAACACACTGGAAGGCTTAAAAAGTGCGGACGCAGAACTGATAGAGATGGCAGAAGTGTTTCGTCTGCCGTTTGCCACCCGCTTTTTCTATATTTACCGTCCGGCATTAAAGCCATTCCTGCTCAGCGCATTTCAATTATCCCTGGGAATGAGCTGGAAATCCGGAGTGGCAGCGGAAGTGATCGGTACGCCGTTGTATTCCATCGGCGGAGCACTGTATCTGGCGAAGATTTACCTCGATACGGCGGATCTGTTTGCCTGGACGGCAGTGATCATTGTGCTTAGTGTATTGTTTGAGAAAATAGTCTTCGGTTGTGTGGAATATTTTTTCCGGTGGGAGCCTGCCTGCAAGAGACCGGCAATGCCGCAGAAAAATGTCAGCAGAGAACGTCGCACTTTATGTGTGGCAGATTTTGGAAAATGTTATCATGACCGTTGGATCTTCCGGCATGTGGAACAGGAATTCCACGGAGGAGAACCTTACTTTCTGGATACACCATCGGGCAGCGGCAAGACGACTTTTTTTAGGTGCTTGTGCGGGCTGGAACGGCCGGAAGAGGGAGAAGTGTCGGGAATCGATGCTTTTTCCGTGCAGTTTCAGGAGGACAGACTCTGCGAAGAATACAGTGCGGTGAAGAATCTGGAAATGGTCATGGGAGATGCGAGGGAAGCGAGGAAGGCACTTACGTGGTTACTGCCGGAGGAAGCACTGGGTCAGCCCTGTCATGAATTGTCCGGCGGCATGAAGCGGAGAGTGTCACTGGTGCGGGCAATGGAAGCAGGAGCACAGTGTGTTCTGCTGGACGAGCCTTTCACCGGGCTGGATGAAGAGAACCGGGAGAAAGCATATGAATACATCCGCACGCATGCAAATGGACGCATCATCATGATCGCCACGCATATCAGACCGTGGGAGAATATGCCGGAGGACGTTCAGAAGGGAGAAGGATTATGGGAAAGGATACGGGAAACACAAGAGTGACGCTGGTAGGCATTATCGTGGAGGATAAGGAGGCAGCAGGCCGGATCAACGGACTTTTGCATGAATACGGAGAATATATTATCGGAAGAATGGGGATACCTTATCATGAGAAGCAGATGAGTATCATCAGTGTGGTCATGGATGCCCCACAGGAAAAGGTCAGTGCTCTGTCCGGGAAGCTGGGAATGATCCCGGGAGTCAGTTCCAAATGCCTCTATGCCCCGGATACGCAGAAAACCCTGAAATAAAGTGTTGTCAATTCCTCTGACTTATGCTATAATTTCAAAATGATTGCGACTGGATACAGACCCGCAAGGGTATAAAGGAGGAAATGTTATAATGAGTTTACAGGTTGAAAAGTTAGAGAAAAACATGGCGAAGCTGACCATCGAAGTATCTGCTGAAGAACTGGAGAAGGCAATCGAAGGTGCTTACCAGAAGAATAAGAACAAGATCAGTATTCCCGGTTTCCGTAAGGGCAAGGCTCCCCGTAAGATGATCGAGCAGATGTACGGCAAGTCAGTATTCTATGAGGATGCAGCAAATGCTCTGATCCCCGATGCTTACGATAAGGCTCTGGAAGAGTGTGAGGAGCAGATCGTATCTTCTCCGAAGATCGATGTGACCCAGTTAGAGGCTGGCAAGCCTTTCATCTTCACCGCAGAGGTTGCTCTGAAGCCTGAAGTGACTCTTGGCAAGTACAAGGGTGTGAAGGTTGACAAGATCGAAGTTAAGGTGACCGATGAAGAGGTTGACGCTGAGATCAACAGAGAGCGCGAGAGCAATGCGAGAACCATCAATGTAGAAGACCGCGCTGTTAAGGACGGCGATATGACCGTTATCGATTTCGAAGGTTTTGTAGACGGTGTTGCATTTGAAGGCGGCAAGGGTGAGAATCATTCCCTGACCATTGGCTCCGGCTCTTTCATCCCCGGATTTGAAGAGGGGCTGATCGGTGCTGAATTAAATAAAGAGACCGAAGTAAATGTAACCTTCCCTGAGGATTATCATGCAGCTGAGCTGGCTGGCAAGCCTGCAGTATTCAAGTGCACCGTTAAGGAGATCAAGGAGAAGCAGCTTCCTGATCTGGATGACGAGTTCGCAAGTGAAGTATCTGATTTCGATACTATGGCTGAGTATAGAGAGGATGTACAGAAGAAGCTGACTTCCAAGAAGGAAGAAGAAGCTAAGATTGCCAAGGAAGAGGCAGTTCTGGATGCAGTGATCGCAGATGCCAAGATGGAGATCCCCGATGCAATGATCGAGACCCAGCAGAGACAGATGTTAGAGAACTTTGCACAGAGAATTCAGGCGCAGGGTCTTACTTTAGAGCAGTATATGCAGTTCACCGGTCTGACCGCTCAGACCATGATGGAGCAGCTGAAGCCCGAAGCGCTGAAGAGAATCCAGTCCCGTCTGGTTCTGGAAGCTGTAGCAGCAGCTGAGAAGATGGAAGCTACTGAGGAAGATTTCGAAGCTGAGATCAAGAGCATGGCAGAGGCTTATCAGATGGAAGCTGACAAGGTAAAAGAACTCCTGGGAGAGCAGGGTGCTAAGCAGGTGAAGGAAGATCTCTGCGTAAGAAAGGCAGCTGACTTCATCGTAGACAACGCTAAGGAAGCAAAGGCTGCAGCCAAGAAGACCACCAAGAAGGAAAAGGCAGCAGAAGAGAAGCCGGAAGAAGCATAATCTGTGCTTTAAGATACGATACGAAGAGAAAGCGGACTGCCAGGTCCGCTTTCTTTTTCAGATTTAAAAGTTCCTAAATTTTTATTAAATCTTCGGAATCTCGTTGAAAAAGCTTACTAAGTAGGATACGATAGTAGTATTAATCAGAAGCAATGGAGGTTTTAGAATATGAGTTTAGTACCTTATGTCATTGAACAGACCAGCAAAGGTGAGCGGTCTTACGATATTTATTCCAGATTGTTGAAGGACAGGATCATTTTCCTGGGTGAGGAAGTGAATGAGACTTCCGCCAGCATCATTGTGGCACAGTTACTGTTCCTGGAAGCGGAGGATCCCGATAAGGATATCCATCTGTATATCAACAGCCCGGGCGGCAGTGTTACCGCAGGCATGGCAATCTACGATACTATGAAATACATCAAGTGTGATGTATCCACCGTATGTATCGGTATGGCAGCCAGCATGGGAGCATTCCTTTTAGCAGGTGGTGCCAAGGGCAAGCGTTTTGCACTGCCTAATGCAGAGATCATGATCCATCAGCCTCTGGGCGGTACCCAGGGCCAGGCCACCGAGATCGAGATCGCAGCAAAGCATATCCTCCGCACCAAGGAGAAGTTGAACCGTATGCTGGCTGAGAACACCGGCAAGGATTATGAGACCATCTGCGCAGACACCGAGAGAGATAACTGGAAGAGCGCCGAGGAAGCTTGTGAATACGGGCTGATCGATAAGGTGATCACCTTCCACGAGGCATAGTGTAAAAAATATGCTTGATAGCATATTTTTTACACAGCTATTTGTGCCGCATACGGCACAAAGTAGTTTTTATCGCAGAGCCAAATCTGAAATTTGGCTCGCGTTTCCTACGACGCAAAAGCGGCGTCTTCGGAAGGAGATAAAATAACAGGAGTATAGTAGTAATGGCAGGAAAAAATTCCGGAAATGACATCAGATGTTCATTTTGTAACAAGACCCAGAGCCAGGTCCGCAAGCTGATCGCAGGACCTGCCGGGGTATATATCTGTGATGAGTGCGTAGATATCTGCGCTGACATCCTGGAGGAGGAACTGGAAGACGAAGAAGTGGAAGAGACCGCGACTCCGGATATCAACCTTCTGAAACCGAAGGAGATCAAGAACTTCCTGGATGAATATGTCATCGGACAGGAGGAGGCGAAAAAGGTCCTCTCCGTTGCGGTGTACAATCATTACAAGAGAGTAACGGCTCCCAAGGATCTGAATGATGTGGAGCTGCAGAAGAGTAATATCATCATGGTAGGACCTACCGGTTCCGGTAAGACTTACCTGGCGCAGACACTGGCGAAGATCATCAATGTACCGTTTGCTATCGCAGATGCCACTACATTGACTGAGGCCGGTTATGTAGGCGAAGATGTAGAGAATATTCTGTTGAAGCTGATCCAGGCGGCGGACTACGATGTGGAACGTGCCCAGTACGGTATCGTATATATCGACGAGATCGATAAGATCACGAAGAAGAGTGAAAACGTCTCCATTACCCGTGATGTATCCGGTGAGGGCGTACAGCAGGCACTGCTGAAGATCATCGAGGGTACCGTGGCAAGCGTACCTCCCCAGGGTGGCAGAAAGCATCCTCATCAGGAACTGATCCAGATCGATACCACCAACATTCTGTTTATCTGCGGCGGTGCTTTCGACGGACTGGAGAAGATCGTAGAGTCCAGACTGGACCGTAAGTCCATCGGTTTTAACACAGAGCTTGGGAAGAGAGAGGACAAGGACATCAGTGAACTGTTACAGGAGGTAACTCCTCATGATCTGGTGAAGTTCGGTCTGATCCCTGAGTTCGTAGGACGTGTGCCTATCTGTGTATCCTTACGGGGACTGGACAGAGAAGCACTGATCCGTATCCTTCAGGAGCCGAAGAATGCCCTGGTAAAGCAGTACCAGAAGCTGTTCCAGATGGATCATGTAAAGTTAGACTTTGAGCAGGATGCCATCGAGGCGATCGCAGACAAAGCACTGGAACGTAAGACCGGTGCCAGAGGATTGCGTTCTATTATGGAATCCGTAATGATGGATACCATGTATGAGATTCCTTCCGATGATACCATCGAGGAATGCGTAGTCACTAAGGCTGCTGTGGATGGAGAGAGCGAGCCTCTCACCATACACGAAGATTCTCTGAAAAAGGCAAAATAATCTGGGCGCTGCCTTGTGGTGACACAGGGCAGCGTTTTGTGCAAAAAAGCAGAAAGAAAAAGGTATTTTTATGATCATAAAGAATGTGAGTCTGGAAACGGTCTGCGGTATTACCAGTAAGCTTCCGGAAAATATCCATCCCGAGGTGGCATTTGCTGGGAAAAGTAATGTGGGGAAATCCTCTCTGATCAACGGTCTGATGAACCGGAAATCCCTGGCAAGAACCAGTGCCCAGCCCGGTAAGACCCAGACCATCAATTACTATAATGTGAACGATGAAATCTACTTCGTGGATCTCCCCGGTTACGGTTACGCCCAGGCAAATGAGAATGTGAAAGCCCAGTGGGGTAAGATGATCGAAGATTATCTACATAAATCCAAACAGTTAAAGCTGGTGTTTTTGCTGATCGATATTAGACATGCACCGTCGGAGAATGACCGGATCATGTATGACTGGATCCGTCGTAACGGCTACGATCCTATCATCATTGCCACCAAACTGGACAAGATCAACCGTAGCCAGATCCAAAAGCAGATAAAACTGATTCGCACCACCTTACAGGCGGGGGCGGACACACAGATCATCCCGTACTCTGCACAGACCAAGCAGGGAAGAGAAGAAATCTATGAGATTCTGGACGGAGTGCTGGCGGCAGAAGATCCTGCACAGGAATAGACAGCAGGAAGGATGAATGAGTGTAAAAGCAGAATGCGTGAGAGAGTGAGAGCATATGAAGAAATATTGTAAAGCCTTAGTGAATCTGGGTGTGGCATTTATTATATTAACGTTGATCGTTTTCCTGGTGCCGAAGCTGTTAGTATTTTTTGCACCGTTTGTGGCAGGCTGGATCATTGCGTTGATCGCCAGTCCCCTGGTGAGGTTTTTTGAGGAAAAGGTAAAGATCAAGCGAAAAGCGGGAAGTGCATTTGTCATTGTGGCGGTCATCGCACTGGTGATATTGATCCTCTATCTGGTAGGGGCGAAGTTAGTCGATGAGATCATGGGACTGATCGGTGCACTGCCGGATATCTGGGACAGTGCGGAGAATGATTTTGCCGATATCGGACAGAACCTGAGCGTTATCTATAACCGTTTTCCGGCGGATGTACAGCAAAGCATCATGGATGTCATCAATCAGATCGGAAGCTATGTGGGAGATCTTCTGGGTAAGATCGGCACACCTACGATCAATGCCGTGGGCAATTTCGCCAAGCAGGTTCCTTCGATCCTGATCGGACTGATCATGGCACTGCTTTCTTCCTATTTCTTCGTAGCGGAGAGAGACCAGCTGGCAACATGGTTCCGTAAGCATACACCGGCGGAAGTACTGTCCTGGTATTATATGCTGAAGCGCGGACTGGTCAAAGCAGTAGGCGGGTATCTTAAGGCACAGCTTAAGATCGAAGTGTGGATGTATCTGCTATTAGTCATCGGATTTGCCATTCTGCAGGTAGACTATGCGTTGTTGATCGCACTGGGGATCGCATTTCTGGATTTCCTGCCTTTCTTTGGAACCGGAACCGTCATGGTCCCCTGGGCAATTATCAAGATCTTAAGCTCTGATTATAAAATGGCCATAGGACTGCTGATCATCTGGGGCATCGGACAACTGGCGCGTCAGCTGATCCAGCCGAAGATCGTGGGAGATTCCGTGGGAATGCCTCCTCTGCCGACTCTGTTCCTTCTGTACATAGGATATAAGCTGGGCGGTGTCGTAGGAATGATCGTGGCAGTACCGGTCGGACTGATCGCACTTACCATGTATCAGGAGGGCGCTTTACAGACGACCAAGGACAGCGTGAAGATTCTGACAGCCGGGATCAATCATTTCCGCAGACTGAAGCCGGAGGATATGGACGAAGTGCGGCAGATGCAGGAGAGAGACCGGAGGCTGAGCGAGGAACTGGCCAGACAGGCAGCAGAGGAAGAGGCTCAGAAAGAAGCCCAAAAGGAAGCTCGAAAAGAAGCTCAAAAAGAAGCTTCTGCGAAAAAACAGAAAGAAAAGAAATCATGAGAAATATCAGACTACGACTGCAATATGAAGGAACCAGATATCAGGGATGGCAGAAACAGACTTCCACGGATAATACGATCCAGGGGAAAATGGAGACGCTGCTAACTAAAATGTGTGGTGAACCCATAGAGATCTCTGCCAGCGGCAGGACCGATGCCGGGGTGCATGCCCTGGGGCAGGTGGCGAATTTCCACACGGAATCTGCCATGAGTGTAGAGGAGATCCTGGAATATTGTAACCGATATCTGCCGGAGGATATTGCCGTGGTGGAGGTGTCGGAGGCGGCACCCAGATTCCACAGCAGATTAAATGCCACCGGGAAGCGTTACCGTTACCGCATCATCAACAGTCAGATCCCGGATGTGTTCTGGAGACGCTATGCGACAGAGGAACCGGAAGAATTAGATTTGGATGCTATGCGAAAGGCTGCGGAGCTATTGCTTGGAGAGCACGATTTCAAGGCATTTACCTCTGCGAAGAAAAGTAAGAAATCCACCGTCCGCCGGATCGACGAGATCCGGATCGAACGGATAGAGAACCGTGTGGAGTTTGTATTTACCGGAAATGGATTTTTGCATCACATGATCCGTATTCTCATGGGAACCCTCCTCGAGGTCGGAAAGGGAATCCGGACACCGGAGAGTGTGACAGATATACTGAAGTCCGGAGACAGAGCGAAGGCGGGAGCGTTAGTACCGGCCAAAGGACTGGTATTGGAAGAAGTTTTTTACACCTGAAAAATAAAAATACTGCAACTTTTTGCCCTACAATTGCGTCTAGTATATTGTAGGGTTTCATTTTGTCATGAAATCGTAAATAAGAGCAAAACGAAATGTTTATAAAAATTTTATAAATAGCATGCAGAAAATATGCATTGACAGGATACGATAAACGTGGATAAGGCAGAGGGGCTTTATCCCATACGAAAGGTGTAAGGTGCAGGTCATGGAAAAAAGAGTGGCAGTATACAATAATAATACAGGCGTAATAGAGATAATGAGTTCCCTTCTCGCAGGAGAAGGCTTAAAAATGGTGGCAGTGACGGGGAGAGCACAGTTACAAGAATTACTGCGGGCACAGGAGATCCAGCTTCTGCTGCTGGATGTAGAACTGGATGGCAGAGGCTGGGGAGAAGGCATTGAGATGATCCATGACATCCGTAATATGACTACGATCCCCGTTATTATCATTTCCGCACAGGATGCGGAGACTGCCAAGATCATGGCGCTGAATGCCGGTGCAGATGATTATGTGACGGTGGGGTATAATCCGTTGGAACTGTTAGCCAGAGTGAAATCACAGCTTCGTCGGTATACACAGCTGGTCAATCTGTGTGAAAGTATTGATAGTATTTATCGCGTGGATGGGCTGGAGATCAATGACCGGAACCGTACGGTAACGGTAGACGGCCGTGAAGTGAAGATGACGCCCATTGAATATAAGATCTTACGCCTGCTGGTGCAGGAGCGGGGAAAGGTATTATCCATCAGCCAGATCTATGAGTCTATCTGGCATATGCAGGCTATCGGTGCGGACAATACCATTGCGGTGCATATCCGCCACATCCGTGAGAAGATCGAGAGCAATCCCAAGGAACCCAGATACCTGAAAGTGGTATGGGGAACCGGATATAAGGTAGGATGAAAAAGATTGTTAATAAGTGTGTCCTCTGCGTCAGCAGGGGACATTTTTGTCAAAGTTTGATCGCGAGATGCTTGACAAAGCAATACAAACGCATTATTGTACTAATTAAATAATACAAGCAAGACGAGGATGGAGCATAAGGATGCAGACAGAAGTAATGCAGGCAGGGAAAATACAGGGGAAACGACGAATCAGCAGTGCAGTGCTGAAAAATATCGCGGTAGTGACTATGTTGATCGATCACATCGGGGCGGTGATCATGACCAGGCTGCTGATCCGAAACGGGCTGTATGAAGCTATGGTGAATCAGGAGGCCTATACTGCCTGGATGGGGCAGAACGGTGGAATGTACGGCATCTACATGGCAATGCGTATCATCGGCAGACTTGCATTTCCGATTTACTGTTTTTTACTGGTAGAGGGATTCCAAAAGACTCACAATGTGAAAAAGTATCTGGGCAGGATGTTTTTATTTGCACTGATTTCGGAGGTACCCTTTGATCTGGCATTCAGCGGCAAGGCATGGTATCCGGCATATCAGAATGTATTTTTTACATTGTTATTGGGGCTGTTTGTGATCGCGGGACTTCATTTGGTGGAACAGCATTTTGCGGGTACAACGGTTGGAAAAACGATTCTGCGCGTGGGACTGAATGCCGTTATTATTCTGACAGGATGTGTACTGGCATTGGTTCTTAAGACGGATTATGATTTTAAGGGGATTTTGGCAATCACTGTACTTTATCTGTTCCGTAACCGGAAGAAAGCACAGATGTGGGCTGGTGTCATCATTTTTTTATTGATGGACAGTTTGGAGATGTTTGCAGCACTTTCCTTTATTCTGATCTGGTTCTACAATGGAACGAGAGGGCGGCAGAATAAATATTTCTTTTACTTTTTCTATCCTGCGCATCTTCTGCTCTTGTGGCTGGTATGTGTGGCAATGGGAATTGCGGGAATTCCTGCAATCTGACGAACAGCAGGATGCTCTGTGGATAGTAAAGTGGAAGACGGGGAAGACAGTGACATGGAGGATATGGCGTATATGGAAGAGAAAAAATGGAAGATAGGGGACAGCGAAGAATTGATCCGGGTACAGGAGATCAGCAAGACATTTCATCTGTCGGCAAAACAGCAGAAACTGGAGCATAGCACGGCGAAGACGAAGACTGCCGTGAATCAAGTGAGCTTTTGCGTAAACAGAGGGGAAGTGTTTGGACTTTTGGGACCCAACGGTGCCGGTAAGACCACAACGCTTCGGATGTTGGCAACGTTGATCCGACCGGACAGCGGGGATGCGGTGTTATCCGGCAGCAGCATTGTGACACAGCCGGAGGAGGTACGGCGTAAGATTGGCTTTCTTACCAGTGAACTGAAGCTGGAGGATTTTTTTACCCCGGATTATCTGTATGACTTTTTCTCTGAATTGTACGGTATTCCGACAGACAGACGGGACGCCAGAAAACGCATGCTGTTTGCACGGTTCGGCATTCAGGAGTTTGCACAGGTGCGCGTCAGGGATCTGTCTACGGGAATGAAGCAGAAGGTGTCCATGGTGATCTCACTGGTGCAGGATCCGGAGATCATCATTTTTGATGAACCCACCAATGGACTGGATATTCTGACGGCAAAAGTGGTGACAGATTTTCTGCTGGACCTGAAAGAGCAGGGGAAGACCATTATCATATCAACGCACATTTTCAGTCTGGTGGAGAAGATCTGCGACCGGGTGGGAATTATTATTAACGGTCGTATGGCAGCCTGTGAGGACCTGCGGACGCTTTGCGGTGATAAGAGCCTGGAGGATCGCTTTTTTGAAATCTATGAAGCGGTGAACGGGGAGGACGAGAACCATGACAAATAATACGATTACGGTAATGAAAAAAGAACTGGCAAGATTTTTCGGAGACAGAAGGCTGGTAATCACGACACTTTTGCTCCCTGGAATCATGATCTATGTGGTGTACAGTTTTTTGGGAAGCGCCATGATGAAGTCCATACTTCCGGAAGAAGCTTACGTGGCGAAAGCTTATGTGGTGGATATGCCGGAGTCGTTAAGAGAAGAACTGCGGGAGCTTAAGGTAGACTGGCAGCCTGCGGACAGAGAGCAGCTGACACAGATGCGACAGGAGATACAGGACAAACAGGCAGACGGACTGGTAGTATTCCCGGTGGATTTTGATCAGGCTGTGGAAAACTATCAGGTGCAGAGTGGAAAACCGGCGCCCAACGTGGAAATCTATTACAATTCCGCGGAGACGGAATCCACTCATTTTTACAATGAAGTGTCGGACATTTTGGAGACATATGAGACATCTATATCCAATAAGTTAGACATCAATGCCGGGGATTCCGTGTATTACGACTGTGCCACCAGCAAAGATACTACGGGGCAGATGTTTTCGATGATGATGCCCCTGCTGCTTATGATGTTTTTATACAGTGGATGTATGTCCGTGGCACCGGAATCCATCGCCGGGGAGAAGGAGCGTGGTACCATAGCGACCTTGCTTGTAACTCCCATGAGGAGGAGCTCTCTGGCACTTGGCAAAGTATTTTCCTTAAGCATTATTGCACTTCTGGCAGGTTGTTCCAGCTTTATCGGAACCTTTGCGGCACTGCCGAAAATGATGGGCGGGGAACTGACCGGGGTGGATTCCTCGGTGTATACGCCTATGGATTTTGCGATGCTGCTTCTGATCATTCTGTCTACGGTAATGGTGCTGGTATCCATGATCGCACTGGTCTCCGCTTTTGCAAAAAGCGTGAAAGAAGCGGCTACGACAGTCTCCCCTTTTACCATCGTGGTGACCTTTATCGGACTGAGCCCTATGCTCAGTCAGGGAAAAGAGATTCCGCTGTACCGGTATCTGATTCCGGTATATAACAGCGTACAGTGCATGAACGGTATTTTTTCTTTTAGCTATCAGCCGGTGGAAATTCTTTTGACCGTGATCGTGAATCTGTGTGTGGCTGGAGTGCTGGTATTCGGACTGACGAGGGCATTCCAGAGCGAGAAAGTGATGTTTGGGTAAGAGCATAGTATTTTATAATTATTGACTATAAAATGAGAAATGTGTACAATGATAACTATTCGGAGCAACGTAAATTTGAGCAAAAAGAAAGCACCGCAGGGGCAATTTTGCGAATGATGCTCTGAATACAGAAAATGGAGGAAAATAATACATGCAACTGCCTATTTTTGAGAAATACATTGATGAACTGATCGAGAAGAGCACTCTGGATGTTCCCGCATGGAACATTGAGAAGGCGAGAGAAGGGAAAGCTGCCGGCTGGAATTATATTGATGGCTGCATGATCCTGGCACTTTTGGAGATTTACAGCGCTACCGGAGAGAAAAAGTATTACGAATTTGCAGATGCATTTATTGACCACAGAGTACAGGAAGACGGTACGATTACGAAGTATTCCGTGGAAGAATATAATATTGACAATGTCAATGCGGGCAAGACCCTGTTCGCATTGTATGCTTTAAACGGCAAGGAAAAATACCGCAAGGCGATCGACCTGATCTATAGTCAGGTGCAGACGCAGCCTCGTACCGAGGAGGGCAACTTTTGGCACAAGAAGATCTACCCCAATCAGGTATGGCTGGACGGCATGTATATGGGACAGCCCTTTTACATGGAGTATGAGACCAAATTCGATGACAAGAAGCACTACGATGACATTTTCCATCAGTTTGCCAATGTCGTAAAATATATGAGAGACCCTGAAACCGGATTATATTATCACGGTTATGACGCTTCGAAGAAAGCCTTCTGGTGTAACAAGGAGACCGGCCTGTCACAGAATTTCTGGCTGAGAGCACTGGGCTGGTATTCCATGGCACTTTTGGATACCCTGAGCAAATGTGAGCCGGGAGAAGAGTATAAGGCAGAGTATGACAATCTGAAGAAGGTATTCGTGGATCTGATCGATTCCATGTTAAAATTCCAGGATGAGAGCGGTATGTGGTACCAGCTTCCTGCACTGGGCGGCAGGGAGCCGAACTACTTAGAGACCAGTGGAAGTGCGATCATGGCTTACTCCCTGCTGAAGGGCGTGAGACTCGGATTTTTACCGGAGTCTTACAGAGCCTATGGCTTAAAGGCATTCCAGGGTATCTGTGACCGCTATCTGAAGGAGAAGGACGGACATTTAAGCCTCGGCGGTATCTGCCTCGTAGCAGGACTGGGACCGGAGGATAACCGCCGCCGTGACGGCAGTTTCGAATACTATATGTCAGAGCCCATCGTAGAAGACGATGCCAAGGGTGTGGGACCGTTATTATTAGCCTACACTGAGATGAGGAGACTGGACGATTAAATGAAGTCAGGCGGGATGATGAAGAACGATAACAGAAATGACAGAAGAACGTCCGGGGCTGTGACTGGGACAGGGAAGACCAAAGTGACGGAAAAAACCAATGCGGTGGGAAAAACTAAAGTGACGGCAGGCAAGGAAAACCGGGTGCCCGTAGGACAGGGCCGGGAAAAGACGGCTGTTAAAAAGAAGAGTGGTCTCTGCCCGGTGGCTGATAAATGCGGCGGGTGCAGCTGGATCAACAAACCCTATGTGGAACAGTTGAAGAATAAGGAAAAGAAATTAAAGGAGCTTCTGGCTCCTTTTTGCAAGGTCGAGGGTGTCATCCCCATGGAGCACCCGGAGCATTACCGGAACAAGGTACATGCGGTATTCGGCGAGAACCGTTATCATGATGCCATTTCCGGCATTTATGAACAGAAGAGCCACCGGATCGTTCCCGTGAACAGTTGCCTGATCGAGAATGCCAAGGCGGATGAGATCATTGTCTCTATAAGAGGGCTGCTGAAATCTTTTCATATCCGCCCTTACAATGAGGACACCGGATACGGACTGCTGCGCCATGTCCTGATCCGCACCGGACATGTCACCGGCCAGATCATGGTGGTACTGGTGCTGGCTTCCCCGATCCTGCCCTCCAAGAATAATTTTGTGAAGGCACTGCTGAAGCTTCACCCGGAGATCACTACCGTGGTCATCAATGTCAACAATCGAAATACCAGCATGGTACTTGGCGACAAGGAGCATGTGATCTACGGCAAGGGATACATTGAGGATGAACTGTGCGGAAAGAGGTTCCGCATTTCTCCTAAATCCTTCTATCAGGTGAATCCGGTACAGACCGAGATACTCTATGGGAAAGCTTTGGAGTATGCCGGACTCACCGGCAAAGAGACTGTGGTGGATGCCTACTGCGGAACCGGAACGATCGGCATGATCGCCAGTGACAAGGCCGGCAAGGTCATCGGTGTGGAGTTAAATGCCGATGCTGTACGGGATGCCTGCAACAATGCCAAGGCGAACCAGATCCGCAACATTCAGTTCTACCAGAACGATGCCGGGAAATTCCTGGTGGAGATGGCTGGACAGGGTGCGAAGGTCGATGTGGTCATGATGGATCCTCCCAGAAGCGGCAGCACCGAAGAATTCATGAATTCCGTAGCCCGGATCGGCCCGGAGCGGATCGTCTACGTCTCCTGCAATCCCGAGACACTGGTCAGGGACCTGAAGTATTTTAAGAAGAAGGGTTACCGTGTGGCGAAGGGCGTGGGCGTGGACATGTTCCCGTTCACCGATTCGTTGGAGGCAGTCACCCTGCTGGTCCGGCAGAAGAAGTAACTGAGAAGTCAGTTTGGTGTAAATAGTATAAAAACATTAGATTCCGTACAAAAAAAGTTCCGAAATCAGGAATTTTTGTACGGAATTTCTTTTATTTGCGTACTTGGCGAAAATAAAGCATTTTTATAAGACAAAATTACCTGCTTTTGTATTTTTTTCGCCGATATTGGCGTTTTAAATACAAGAAAATTCGTAGGGGTTGCAATGATATATGAGAAATTTCGCTCTGAGCTTTCTGATGAACAAAGTAATTTCATAGAAAATCATATGGAAATTGTTGACCATGCACATTTTCAGGAGGAACAAAGGGCTTATTATCAAGGCGTGAACTGCCGGTTTGTATTTCATACAAAATGAAAAATAAGTACTGCAACACATATCAAAAAGAAAAACAAAGAAGTTCGTTATGCAAACCCA
>OHLE01000694.1_pt1 | contig 17258 bp, 14 predicted proteins | sample 1568971 | NCBI WGS metagenome assembly OHLE01 (sample SAMEA3879556, study PRJEB24766) | human gut metagenome | biome: human-associated habitat; feature: feces | place: USA | collected 1985/1987
CTTGCCCTCTTTTCCGCCCTTCCTTTTGCGCTTTTCCTTGCCGTAGATGTCCGGCTCGCGGCGGCCGAGCATGTTCATGTTTGCGCCGTTGATGACTAAGATTTTCATATGGGTATTCCTCCTGTGCTTGCCTTACGCCTGTTTGGCGGCGTGGGCGCGGTATTCCTTGCTTTTTTCAAGATAGAGCGCAGCGTTGGCCAGAATGCTCTCCTTTTCCTTCTCCGTCAGCTCGCGCACGACCTTGGCCGGGGAGCCGAGGATCATCGAACCGTCGGGCGCGTTCATCTTGCCCGTGACAAGAGCGCCCGCGCCGATGATGCAGTCGTTGCCGATGACAGCGCCGTCGAGCACCGTCGCGCCCATGCCGACGATCACGCGGTCGCCGATGGTTGCGCCGTGGACGGTGGCGCAGTGGCCGACGGACACATCGTCGCCGATGGTGACCTTGTTGTGGATCAGGGCGAGGTCCTGAATGTTGCAGCGCTTGCCGATGCGCACGCTCTGCATCTCGCCGCGGCAAACACTGTTGTACCAGAACGCCGTGCCTTCACCCGCGACGACATCGCCGAGCACCTGCGCGCCCTCCATGATGAGAATTTTGTCATCGGTGGAAAGGCGGTTAAAATTCATAGACATGGTTTTTCTCCTTTGTGAGCGGGCAAGCGCCCGCAGTATCATTTTTTACAGGGCAAAGTTGCCGTTGACGAACACGGGGATCTCGCGCCCGTCTTTCGTCGTGCCGATGATGGAAAGGTCAGCAGTGCCGACCATGAAGTCAACATGCGTGTTGGAATCATTCAGGCCTGCGGCCTTGAGCTCTTCCTTGCTCATGGCCTCGCCGCCCTCGACGCATTCAGGATACGCCTCGCCGAAGGCGAGGTGGCAGGCCGCGTTTTCGTCGAAGAGCGTGTTGTAGAAGAGAATCTTCTGGTTCGAAATGGGGCTGTCGTAGGGCACGAGCGCGACCTCGCCGAAATACGACGCGCCCTCATCCTCGGCGATGGCGGCTTTCAGGATGTCCTCGCCCTTTTCCGCGTGCGCCTCGACGATCTTGCCGTCCTTGATGACGAAGTGGAAGTTTTCAATGATGTTGCCGTTGTGCACGAGCGGCAGGGCTGCGTAAACGACGCCGTCAATGCCGTCTCTGAGCGGGGCGGTGAAGACCTCCTCCGTCGGCATATTGGCGACGAACGGAAAGCCTGCGCGGCTGGTGTTGTCGCCGCCGGCCCAGACGTGCGTCTCGGGGAGCTTGATGTTGAGGCTCGTGCCGAGGGAGTTCTGGTAATAGAGCGAGGTGAAGTGCAGATCGTTGAGCTTTGCGATGCGGCTTTTGAGCAGCGCCACATGCTCATGCCAGCGCGCGACGGCGTCACCCTTGCCGCTGATGCGGACGGAGGTGAAGATCGCGTCCCAGAGCTTGTCCATCGCCTCTTCCTCGGAGGCGTCTGGGAAGACCTTCTTCGCCCAGCTCGGAATGGGGACGGAGGCGACGCACCAGGGGCATCCGTTAGACATCACAGCGTTTACATAGGGCTGGATGGCCGTTTCGCTGCGGCTCGCGCGCGTCAGGCGGTCGGGGTCTACACCGCGCAGCGCCTCGGGATCACAGGCGGAGATATTGAGGAATGCTGCGCCCTCGTCAGCATAGCCGTTGAGCATTTCTGCCTGCCAGACGGGGAAAACGTCGAACACGGAGTCGTCCGCGCGCAGAAAGCGCTCACGGTTCATGTAGTCGTCCGTCCAGCGCATCACGACCTCGCGGCAGCCGACGTCGTAGGCGGCGGAGGCGCACAGGCGCGCAAAAAATGCGCACTCGACCGGGCAGCGGATTACGACGGTCTGGCCCTTTTGAACGTTCAGACCCACTTCGATGAGCAGCTTTGCGTATTCTCTGAGTTTATTTTCCATGGAAACTCCTCCTGAAAAAAAGAAGAGGCGGCTGTGCGTGGCACAGCCGCCTTTTCCTATCGTACGATGCCATACAACATGCATCATAACACAGTTCATGCGCGATTGAAAAGAGTTTTTCGTATTTTTATCAGATTCCGAGAAGAAGCGAGGCAAAGTTGAAGTAGATCATCAGCGAGATGGCGTCCACGACCGTCGTGATAAACGGCGAAGCCATGACCGCGGGGTCGAAGCCGATCTTCTTGGCGAGCAGCGGCAGTGTGCAGCCGACGACCTTGGCCGCGAACACCGTGACCACGAGCGTCAGGCAGATGACGAGCGCGACCGTGATGGTGATGGGGTTGCCGAAGATCATCTTGTCGACGAGCATGAGCTTGACGAAATTCGCTGCGGCAAGCGTGGCGCCGCAGAAGACCGCCACGCGGATCTCCTTCCAGATGACGCGGAAGAGGTCGGAAAATTCGATCTCGTCGAGCGAGATGCCACGGATGACCGTGACGCTCGCCTGTGAGCCGCAGTTACCGCCCGTGTCCATCAGCATCGGGATATAAGCCGTCAGAATGGCGAACGCGCTGAGCGCGTCTTCAAAGCGGGCGATGATCTGGCCGGTGAACGTGGCCGAGACCATTAGAAGCAGCAGCCAGGGGATACGGGACTTGTACGTCTCCCAGACGCTCGTCTTGAGGTATGGCTTATCCGTCGGCAGCATAGCCGCCATCTTTTCGATATCCTCGGTCGTCTCCTCTTCCATGACGTCGATGGCGTCGTCGACCGTGATGATGCCGACGAGGCGGTCTTCCTTGTCGACGACCGGAAGGGCGATGAAGTTGTACTTCGAGAAGGTCTGCGCAACGTCCTCTTTATCCTCGAGCGTGGAGACAGAGATCACGTGCGTCTCCATGATCTCGTCGATGGTGTCGTCCTCGTCGGAGAGGAGGATCGTTCGCAGCGAGACGATACCCTGCAGCTTGCGCGCCGGATCGACGACATAGCAGACGTTGATGGTCTCTTTGTCCGTACCGGTGCGGCGGATACGCTTGAGCGCGTCCTCGACGGTCATATCGCGCTTTAAGTCGACAAACTCCGTCGTCATCAGCGCGCCCGCGCTGTCGTCGGGGTATTTGAGAATTTCATTGATGCTCTTGCGCGTGTCGGGGTCCGCGTGCTTTAAGATGCGCTTGACGACGTTCGCGGGCATTTCCTCCACGATGTCGACCGCATCGTCCAGATACAGCTCGTCAAGGACCTCTTTGAGCTCGGTGTTCGAAAAGCCGCGGATCAGCATCTCCTGCGCGTCGGGATCGAGCTCGACGAACACCTCCGCCGCGGGCTCTTTGGGAAGGAGCCGGAACAAAAGGGGAATGCTGTCCTCGTCCAAATCTTCAAAAAGCGAGGCGATATCCGCGGGCTCCAGGTCTGCAAGCAGGTCGCGCAGCGCGGTATATTGTTTTCGCTTGAGCAGATCCTCGATTCTTTCCAGCAGTTCGTCGCGCATTTCTTCAAAGCCGACCATACCGACTCCTCCTTTCTGAAGATAGTGCCAAATCAAAGTGTTCAGGGGAATTTTGCGATAAAAAAATCCCCCATATCCTGCGTCCGGCGACGCGGCTATGGGAGCGACAATCAAGAAACACCCGCCCCTGGCGAGAAGTTTCCTTACCGTTCAAGCTTTAGCATCACGAGGCGGTGAAACTGCATTAGATGGCACCTTGCTTTCGATGCAACCTGTTCAAACCCTCTCATAGTGTCTCCACTACTCCGCGGCAGCAGTCCGTATCCTTGTGGTAGCCTTACCTACCGGACGATGTATGAACTTAACGGTACTATATTATGCACATTTTCCCGTGCTGTCAACCCCTTTTCCGGCTTTATTTCTGTAAAAAGTATGTCATGGTGCGCTTTTGCGCTTCCCTTTCGTAATGGGCTGTGCTATACTACATAAATTAAAGAGAAATCGACTTTTGAGGAGGTGAGCATCGCCCTTGCAGCAGTATCTTGACCGGCACCGCTTTTTGAAAGGCATCTACCTGATGGTCAGGCGGTACTTCGATCATCATGTCGGCCGCGACAGTGCGGCGCTCACATACTACCTTTTGTTTGCGCTTTTCCCGCTTTTGATCTTTTTGAGCAACTTAGTCGGCATCATGTCCGTGGATATCAGCGGCTTTCTGTATGAAATTCGCGCATTCATCCCGCAGGAGGCGCTCGAGATCATCGAGCAGTATTTCACTTATGTCAGCCGCGATTCAAGCCCACGGCTTTTGTGGTTCTCACTGATTTTTTCCATTTACTTTCCTTACCGCGCGGCAAGCTCGCTTCTGGGCTCTGTCCGTCGGGCCTACGGCGAGCACCGGCCCACGCAGTTTTTGCGCTATCAGCTCAAGCTCCTGCTTTATACGCTGAGCCTGATTTTAATGGTCGTTTTGTCCATCGGACTGTCCGTCGTCGGCGGGCGGGTGCTGAACTACGTGTCGAGCCACCTGTCGGCCTATATCACGCTGAGCGACGGCTTCATCCACCTGTGGTCGAGCCTGCGCTTTGTTATCATCGGTGGCATCGTATTCTTCCCCATCGCGATGATGTACGGCCTTGCGCAGGAGTCGCACCGGATGAACCGCATCTGGCCGGGCGCGGTGTTCTCGCTCGTGATGTGGCTCGTATTGTCATTCCTTTTTTCGTATTATGTTGAAAACATCGCGCGCTACTCCGTCATTTACGGCACGCTCGGCGCGGTGATCGTATTGCTTTTGTGGCTGTATCTCGCCTCGGTCATGCTGATCATGGGGGCGGAATTCAACAGTGTTTTGATGGTGCTGCGTAAGCAGCACACGGCGGAAGCTGAAGAGAATTTAGGAGAAACGCAGAAATGAAAATCATCATTGTCGGTATCGGTAAGGTCGGCTACGCCATCGCCGAGCAGATGACGGGCGAAAACCACGATCTGGTCGTCATCGACCGCAACAGCGCCGTGCTCGACCACGTTGACTCCATGCTCGACGTCATGTGTGTGGAGGGCAACGGCGCGAGTGCCAGCGTCCTTTTGGAGGCGGGCGTGCGCGAGGCGGACCTTCTCATCGCCGTTTCGGAAAACGACGAGGTCAACCTCATCTGCTGCCTGATGGCGAAAAAGCTCGGCGCGAAGCACACGGTCGCCCGCGTACGCAACCCCGAGTATTTCCGCGATGCACAGATCCTGCGCCGCGAGATCGGGCTTGATATGATCATCAACCCCGAAAATGCCGCCGCGCAGGAAATTTCGCGCATTCTGCGCGTGCCGTCTGCGTTCAGCGTGGAGACGTTTGCCCGCGGACTTGTCGAGCTCATCGGCTTTCAGACCGAAGAGAGCGACAGCCTTGTCGGCAAGTCCCTCATCGACTACAACCGCGAAAATCCCAACAGCATCCTCATGTGCGCGGCCAAGCGCGGGGAAGAGGTCATCGTGCCGAACGGCTCGTTCGTCCCGCAGACGGGCGACCGCGTGTACGTCATCGGCACGCCCGCGGAGACGACGCGCGTGCTGCGCTCGATGGGCAGGGCCATGGCGCCCATCCGCCGCGTGAGCATCCTTGGCGGCAGCCGCATCGCACAGTACCTTGCCTGGGTGCTCACCGATGTCGGCACGCACGTGACGATCGTGGAAAAGAACGAGGCCAAATGTCTCACGCTCGCGGAAAAGCTGCCGAAAGTCACCGTCATCCACGGCGACGGCACGAATCACGACCTGCTCGAATCCGAGGGTATCTTCCACTGCGACGCGTTCATCGCTGTGACGGACCGCGACGAGGAAAACCTCCTCATGGCGCTCACGGCCAAGCGCTACGGCGTGAAGAAGGTCGTGCCGAAGATGTCGCGCATGGGGTATCTCGACATCGTGAACCTCACGGGCCTCGACACGGTCATCTCGCCCAAGGCCATCATTGCAAGCCAGATCTCAAGTTACGTCCGCGGCCTTGCCAACTCGCAGGGCAGCGCGGTGGAAAGCCTGCACTATATCCTCGGCGGCGCGATCGAGGCCGTCGAGTTCACCGCGACGAGTGCCACGCACTTTCTCGACCGGCCGCTCAGCGACCTGCATTTTCGAAACGGCCTGCTCGTTGCGGCCATCGTGCACAACGGCCGGATGGAGATCCCGAACGGCCATTCCCAGATCCATGCGGGCGACCGCGTGATCGTGGTGGCGAAAAAGCTCTTTTTGCAGGACCTCAACGATATTCTCGGCTGATGTGCCGGCTGCTTGCGGCAAGGAAGTTTCATTATGAACCAAAATCTTATTCTCAGAATCGTGGGCGTTATCCTCTGCATTGAGGCGCTTTGTATGATCCCGCCGCTGCTGTTGAGCGTGTTCGGCGGAGGGCCGGATCAGCGGGCGTTCCTGTATGCGCTGCTGATCTGCGGCGGCGTGGGCGTGCTGCTCTCGCTCATCCGCGCGGACAACACAAGACTTCAGCCGCGCGACGGCTTTGTCTGCGTGGCGCTGTGCTGGATCGCGCTGAGCGTGTTCGGCGCGCTGCCGTACTTTTTCAGCGGCAGCTGCAGCTTTATCGATGCCATTTTCGAGACCGTCTCCGGCCTGACGACGACGGGCGCGTCCATTTTCGCTTCGCCTGCGTCGCTGCCGCGGGGCATCCAATTCTGGCGCGCGCTCACGCAGTGGATGGGCGGTATGGGCATCCTCGTTCTCATGCTGGCGCTGCTGCCCAAGCTCAGTGAGGGCAGCGTGAACCTGATGAAAGCGGAATCCCCCGGCCCCATCAGCACAAAGCTCCGCCCCCGCACGGGTGAGACGGCGCGCATCCTGTACCGCATCTATATCGCGCTCACCGTGGCCGAGGCGCTGCTGCTGCGCATTGCGGGCCTCCCGCTGTTCGATGCGATCACCACGGCGCTGACGACGATTTCTACCGGCGGCTTTTCCATCCGGGATGCGAGCATCGCGTATTATCAGTCGCATCTTGTCAACTGGATCCTCATTTTCTTCATGTTTGCCGCAAGCGTGAACTTTACGCTCCTCTACCTCTGCGTGACGCGCCGCTTCCGCGAGGCGCTCAAGAGCGAGGAGCTGCGCGTTTACTCGCTGGTCGTGGTCGGCGCGTCGGCGATGATCGCGGCGGACCTGATCGTGTGCACGGGGCGCGACATCGGCTCGGCCATCGAGAATGCGGCCTTTCAGGTCACAACGCTCATTTCAACGACCGGCTACTGCACGGAGGATTTTGACCTCTGGCCGCAGTTCTGCCGCTGTATCCTCGTGCTGGTGATGTTTTTCGGCGGCTGCGCGGGCTCTACGGCGGGCGGCGTCAAGGTCTCGCGCATCGTGCTTTTGTGCAAGGCGCTGCGGCGTGATCTGCGGCGCGTGATGCACTCGCGCGAGGTGCGCCCCATCACGCTCGACGGACATCGCGTGACGGAGGAGACCGTCTCGTCCGTTTCGGTCTTCTTCTTCGCCTATATCGCGATCATGCTGCTCGGCACGCTGATTTTGTCGCTTGACAACATCGACTTTACCGCGGCGTTCACCGCCTCGCTCACGGCCATCAGCAACGTGGGCCCGGGCCTTGGTGCAGTGGGACCGACGTGCAACTTCGGCTTCCTCTCCGGCATCAGCAAGCTCACGATGAGCGCCATCATGCTGCTCGGCCGTCTTGAGATCATGCCGCTGCTTGTCCTCTTAATGCCCTCTGTCTGGCGCAGAAAATAAAAGAAAATCAAAAAGGGTGGATCGCAATTTTGCAATCCACTCTTTTTGAAAAGGATTCGCTGCGCTTCGTGCCTTGCCGCTCGCAGCGCGGCTGCGACACACGCTCCGCGCAAAGAGTAAATTCCGACGCGCCTGTCGTCGGAATTTACGATCAAACAGATTTCGCGTCTGCGGACGCGAAACTCTGCGAGGCGGTTTGCCTCCATTTTAGCAGCAGGGCTGAGTTTGTGATGACAAGCACACTGCCTGCGTTATGGACCAGCGCACCGACAACAGGGTTCAGTGTGTCGGTGATGGCGAGCACGATGGCGATGAAGTTGAGCGTGAGCGAGAATGTTATATTGAGCTTGATGGTGCGCATCATGCGCTTGGAGAGCGCAATGAGGTGCGGCAGTTCCTTGACCTCGTCATCGACGAGCGCGATATCCGCGGCGTCCACGGCGATGTCGCTGCCCACGCCGCGCCCTGGCACCATCTGGGAATCTTCGGCCTCGACCGGTATTTCGCCCATCTCCTGCTGGCAGCAGCGGGTGATGGCCTTGCCGAGCGGGTGCTCGGAATAGTGCTCCGCTGCGGCGCAGAGGCGGTAGAGCTCGTGATCGGAGAGGGAGGGCAGTGCGCTGTGCACCAGAACGACCCTCGGCGTGCCGTAGGTCAGCGTACCGGTTTTGTCAAAGGTGATCTTATTCACGGCGGCGAGGCGCTCGAGCGCGTTGCCCTCGCGGACGAGGAAGCCGTGCTTCGTCGCGTTGCCGATGGCGGCCATGATGGCAGTCGGCGTTGCCAGCACAAGCGCGCAGGGGCAGAAGACGACCAGAATCGTCACCGCGCGGATGATCTCACCGGAGATGAGCCACGTCAGCGCCGCGGCGGTCAGGGCAATGACGACGATCCATGTCGCCCAGCGGTCGGATAGACCGACGATCTTGGCCTTGTCCGCGTCGGCGGACTGGACAAGGCGGATCATGCGCTGGATGGAGCTGTCCTCGCCGACCTTTGTGGCCTTCATCTCGAAAGCACCGAACTGGTTGACTGTGCCGGAGGACACCTCGTCGCCGACTCCCTTGTCGACCGGCAGCGATTCACCCGTCATGACAGCCTGATTCACGGACGTCTGCCCCGATACGATCTCTCCGTCGACGGGGATGGTCTCGCCGGGCGGCACGCGTAGCAGGTCGCCGACCGTGACGTCCTCGGCGGGGACGGTCTTTTCCTTTCCGCCCAAGATGACGCGCGCGGTCTGCGGCGTCAGGTGGACGAGCTTTTCGATGCCTGCGCGGGCGCGGGCGACGGTCAGCTCTTCAAGAAGACCGCCGAGCTGCATGATGAACGCGACCTCACCCGCGGCGAAGTCTTCGCCGATGCAGACCGACGCGATCAGCGCGAGCGAGACGAGCACGTCTGCCTTGATGTCGAACGCCGTGACAAGGCCGATGACGGCCTCTAAAATGATGGGGATGCCGCAGAGGATGATCGCGGCCCATGAGGCGTCGAACGGCAAGGGGACGAGATCAAAAATGCTGACGATCAGCGCGATGCCGGAGATCACGAGCAGTGTGATATCTTTTTTTTGTGCCGCCCAGCTCTAAAAAATGCTCCAGCTTTTCCGTTGCCAGTTTCACGGAAGTGACTCCTTTCTGTAACATAGGGGGTATTGGCTTATTATACATATGGGGGTATAGGTTATAAAGCGCGCAAAAAGAGAGAGGCAGCACAAAGCTGCTTCTCTTCTTTCGTGTAATTCTACTGAAAACGGGCAGATAGAAGGGAGAAGTCCCTACTCAGCCCATGTTCGAAAAGCGATCGACCGCCTTCGTAAAGCTCTCGATCGTTTTGTCCGCGTCGCCGTGCCCGATGCCGTCACGCACGCAGTGCTTGATGTGCCCCTCGAGAACGACCTTGCCGCAGCCGTGCAGCGCGGATTTGGCCGCGTTGATCTGCGCAAGAATATCCTCGCAGGGGACGTCCTCGTCCACCATGCGGTCGATGGCCTGCACCTGGCCGATGATCTTTTTGAGCCGGCGGTGCAGATTGTCGGCGTCCATACACTGTTTCATCGTTTGGCCTCCATACCTGTTGGGGTATCTGCATTGTACACTCTGCGCCGCGATTTTGTCAATATGCGCTGCCGCGGCGGCTTTGTGCGCCTTTGGCGAAAAAATAGCATGTTGCGGCAATTTTCTCTTCCTCCGCGGTGTTGCAGAGCATAAAAAAGTGTGATAGGATATATTAGAAATAGTATGACCGGCGGCCATATTGCCGCCGGAGCAATTTTGAGGTATCCGAATGAAGAAAAGCGACAAAACACCAAAGCAGACCCACCGCCGCGCGGACCCGAACGTCATGGGCCTCCACGCGGATGTGGTGGAGCAGAATATCACCGAGACGCTCGAAACGAACTACATGCCCTACGCGATGTCCGTCATCGTTTCGCGCGCCATTCCAGAGATCGACGGCTTCAAGCCCTCGCACCGAAAGCTCCTTTACACGATGTACAAGATGGGGCTTCTCACCGGCGCGCGCACGAAGAGCGCGAATATCGTCGGACAGACGATGCGCTTAAACCCCCATGGCGACGCTGCGATCTACGACACGATGGTGCGCCTTTCCAAGGGCTACGGCGCGCTGCTGCACCCGTTCGTCGACTCGAAGGGCAACTTCGGAAAGGTCTATTCGCGCGACATGGCGTGGGCGGCCAGCCGATACACCGAGGCGAAGCTCGCACCCATCTGCGCCGAACTCTTCCGCGACATCGACTCTGACACCGTCGATTTTGTCGACAACTACGATAACTCGATGAAAGAGCCGGCGCTGCTGCCAACAACGTTCCCGAATATTCTGGTCTCGGCCAACCAGGGCATCGCGGTCGGCATGGCGAGCCAGCTGTGCGGCTTTAACTTGGGCGAGGTCTGCGACACGACGATCGCCTTTTTGAAAAATCCCGAGGTGCGCATCAGCGAGACGCTGCTCGCGCCCGACTTCCCGACCGGCGGCGAGGTATTGTACGACCCGCGCGCCATTGAGGACATCTACAACACCGGCCGCGGCGGCGTAAAGGTGCGCGCCCGCTGGCGCTACGACAAAAAAGAAAATCTCATCGAAATTTATGAAATTCCCTACACCACCACGACCGAGGCCATCATGGACAAGGTCGCCGAACTCATCAAGGCGGGCAAGGTCAAGGAAATTTCCGACATGCGTGACGAGACCGACCTTTCCGGTCTCAAGCTGACGATCGACCTAAAGCGCGGGGCCGACCCCGACAAGCTGATGCAGAAGCTCTTCAAGGCGACGACACTGCAGGATACGGCGTCGTGCAACTTCAACGTGCTCATCGGCGGCATGCCGCGCGTGATGGGCGTACGCGAGCTTTTAGACGAGTGGTGCGCGTGGCGCACCGAGAGCGTCAAGCGCCGCGTGTACTTCGTGCTCAAAAAGCGGCAGGACAAGCTGCACCTCTTAAAGGGCCTTAAAAAGATCCTGCTCGACATCGACAAGGCCATCAAGATCATCCGCGAGACGGAAAAGGAAGCCGACGTTGTGCCGAACCTGATGATCGGCTTCGGCATCGACCAGATCCAGGCGGAATACGTCGCCGAGATCAAGCTGCGCAACATCAACCGCGAGTATATCCTAAAGCGCGTGGAGGAGACGGCATCGCTCGAGGCGGAGATCGAAGACCTCGAGGATACGCTCGCGCGCCCGTCGCGCATCCGCAAGATCATCGTCAGCGAGCTTGAGGATGTGCGCAAAAAGTACGCCGAGCCCCGCCGCACCGGCATCCTCTACGACTATGCCGAGGACGCCGAGAGCGAGGAGGACGCCATTGAGGACTATCCCGTGACGCTGTTTTTGTCGCAGCACGGGTACTTTAAAAAGATCACGCCGCAGTCACTTCGCATGTCCGGCGAGCAGAAGTTTAAGGAGGACGACGCGCTCAGCGTGAACGTGGAGAGCTCCAACGCCGCCGAGCTGATGTTCTTCACCGATAAGGCGCAGGTCTACAAGACACGCGCGAGTGACTTTGCCGACGGAAAGGCGAGCCAGCTGGGCGATTACCTGCCCGCCAAGCTCGGCATGGACGAGGGCGAGAGCGTCATGGGCATGGTGCTTCCCGGCGATTACAGCGGCTATATGATCTTCTTCTTTGAAAACGGCAAGGCCGCAAAGGTCGAGCTTTCCGCTTACAAGACGACCTCGAACCGCCGCCGCCTGACCGGCGCATACAGCGACAAGAGCCCGCTCAAAGCGCTGCTGTATCTCAAGGAAGACCGCGAGATCGCCGTCTATTCGACAGAGCCGCGCGTGCTGATCGTCAACACGGCGCTTCTTGGTGTGAAGACGACGCGCACGACGCAGGGCGTCGCGCTTTTGACGCTCAAAAAGAAGTACGTGCTCGACACGGTGCGCTTCCCGGAGGAGACCGGCATCACCGACCTTGCCCGCTACCGCGGCCGCAGCATTCCCGCGACGGGCGCGCTGCTCAAGACGGAGGACAGCGACGACAAGCAGCTCTCGCTGATTTGATGTCGGAAGCCTGAGAGAAACATGTGAGGGGAGAAAATTTATGAAAAATAAAAAACTGCGCGAGCAGGTGAAAAGCTATATCATTGTCACGCTTGCCTGCGTGCTGTATGCCTTGTCGTTCGATTGGTTCTATGCACCGAATGGCTTTACGGTCGGCGGCTTTACGGGTATTTCGCAGATCATTAACTTTTTTGCACCCATTCTGCCGATCGGTACGATGGTCATCGTGCTGAATGTGCCGCTTTTTATCGTGGGGCTTAAAAAATTCGGTTTCGCGTTTTTGTGCAAGTCCATCTACACGATGGCACTGAGCTCCATTTTGATCGACGTCATCGCGGCGCTCCACGAATTTGCGCCCATGGACCCGCTGCTCGCGTGCCTGTACGGCGGCGTGACGCTCGGTATCGCCTCAGGCCTGCTGTTCCGCGAGGAGACGACGACCGGCGGCTCGGAGCTCGGCGCGTGGATCGTGCGGTCGCACGTTGAACGGCTGTCAATCGGCAACATCTGCCTTGGCATCGACCTGACGATCATTCTGATCTACGCCGCGGTGTTCCGCAGCCTCAACAACGCGCTCTACGGTGCGCTGGCACTCTACATCACGACGAAGGTGCTCGATCTGGTCGTCTACGGCCAGAACACGGCAAAGGTCGCCTACATCATCAGCGACAAGTATGAGGAGATCATGCAGGAGATGCTGCGGCGCGACATGGGTGTGACGCTCCTGAACGGCAAGGGCGGCTACACGGGCGCGGAGCGTCCGCTGCTGTTCTGTGCCATCCGCAAGAAGGAAGCGGTTTCGATCAAGCGCTATATCAAGGAGCTCGACCCCGACGCCTTTTTCATCGTCTGCGACGCGAGCGAGGTGCTCGGTGAGGGCTTTGGCGAATACGACCCGCAGGGTCTCTAAGGATATCAGGATACAAGGAGGAAGCAGGAATGGATCTTACAACGGTGGAGAAGAATCTCAAAGAGCGCGGCTTCAAGGTATCTGCCTTCGCGACGGCGAAGGAAGCGGCGGACTATCTGAACGCGCAGATCGACGGAGAGAGCGTGTCGTTCGGCGGCAGCATGACGCTCTCTCAGATGGGGCTTTTTGAAAGCCTCGGCAAGCACAACAAGATGTTCAGCCACTGGAACGTGCCCGACGGCATGAACGCTGCCGAGGTGCTCAAAAACGCCTCGACGTGTGACAACTATCTGCTCTCGGCCAACGGCCTTGCCGAAACGGGCGAGATCATCAATATCGACGGCACGGGCAACCGTGTGTCCTCGTCGCTCTATGGCCACAAGAGGGTGTGGTTCGTCGTCGGCAGCAACAAGATCGCGCCGACCTATGACGAAGCGCTCTGGCGCGCCCGCAACATTGCTGCACCGAAAAACGCGCAGCGCCTCGGCGTGAAGACACCATGCGCCGTGAACGGCGACCGCTGCTACGACTGCAAGAGCCCGCAGCGCATCTGCCGCGGTCTTGTCGTGCTGTGGGAGGCCATCCGCAGCTGCGAGACCGAGGTCGTGCTCGTCGACGAGCCGCTTGGCTACTGAGAAAGAGAGATTTCGCCCAAAAGGAGGGAGCGCCGTGCGCAAAAAGTTCATTCCGCTTTCGCTGGCGCTCTGCCTGACGCTCTCGGGCTGCGGCGGCAATGTCGTGCTTGAGCGTTCCTACAGCGTCTCCGCGCCGCACAGCGAGGTCTACTGGGAAAACGAGGGTGCGGACACCCTGCGCGCCGACAGCTATCAGGACCTCGTCAATGCGCTGCTGCTCCTCCTTGGCGAGCACAGCGAGGAAGGCGTTGTGCGTATTTACAGCGAGGAAGACGCCGCGGCCATGGCCGAGCAGGCCTGTAAGGAGGTGCAGGAGGAGACGGCACTGGGCGCGTATCTTCTTGACTACATCAGCTACACCGACACGCAGGAGCGCGCCTATTACGAGATGCACGTGCGCCTCGGCTACCGCCGCACGGCGGAGGAGCAGGCGGGCATCGTCACCGCGACGAGCACTGAAGCGCTGCCTGATCTTCTGCGCCTGACGGCGCGCGAGGGCTCGCTCAGCCGCATCGCCGTGCGCTTCACGTACTTCACCGCGGACCGTGACGGCATCCGCGACATGGTGCGGTCTGTGCAGGAGGAGGTCGACCCCGGCTTTACTGAGCCGTGGCAAGTGAACTTCTACCCCGATACCGACGATGTCGGCATTGTCGAGGTCGTGCTGCGGGAAGCGTAAAAAGGGATAAGAAAAGAGCCTGAACAAAAGCGTTCAGGCTCTTTTTGTGCTTTATAGGAGAGAGAGAAAACGTTAGGAGAGGATCGCGCGGTCGTTGGCGAACTCGTCGCCGCTGGCCTTCGTGAACTGCTCAAGAAGATCGGGCACGGTCAGCTTTTCCTTCTCCTCGCCCGCAATGTCGAGGATGACGTGGCCGTCGTGCAGCATGATGAGGCGGTTGCCGTATTTGATGGCATCCTTCATGTTGTGGGTGATCATCATGGTGGTCAGATGGTTCTCCTCCACGATGCGTGCCGAGAGGGTGAGCACCTTCAGAGCCGTTTTGGGGTCCAGTGCAGCGGTGTGCTCGTCCAGCAGCAGGAGCTTCGGCTTGTTCATGGTAGCCATCAGCAGGGTCAGCGCCTGCCGCTGACCGCCGGAAAGCAGCCCCACGCGGGCAGTCAGTCGATCCTCAAGACCCAGATCAAGGGTCTTAAGCAGTTCACGGTACTGCTCCCGCTCGGCCTTGGTGATGCCGATGCGGAGGGTGCGGGGCTTGCCGCGGCGGGCCGCAAGGGCGAGGTTCTCCTCGATCTGCATGGTGGCGGCAGTGCCGGTCATGGGGTCTTGGAACACGCGGCCAATGTAAGCGGCGCGCTGATGCTCGCTCAGGCGGGTGACGTCCACGCCGTCAATGAGGATCTTGCCCTCGTCCACCGGCCACACACCGGCAACGGCATTCAGCATGGTGGATTTTCCTGCGCCGTTGCCGCCGATGACGGTAACGAAATCGCCCTCGTTCAGCTTCAGGTTCAGGCCGTTTAGGGCGATCTTCTGGTTCACCGTGCCTGCATTGAAGGTTTTGGAAACATTTTGGATCTCAAGCATTTTTTGCGTCCTCCTTTGCCTTTTTGACCGGCTTCGAGAAGTATTTGCCCTTCCAGTACGGCACGGCAAGGAACACTGCCACCACGGAGGCACTGAGCAGCTTGAGCAGGTTTGCATCAAAGCCCAGTGTCAGCACCAGCTGAATGACGATATAATAGATGATCGCGCCGATGGAAACAGAGGCCAGCTTGAGGGCAAAGTTATGGAAGATGCGGCTAAACACGGCCTCGCCAATGATGACGGCAGCCAGACCGATGACGATAGCACCGCGTCCCATGCCCACATCTGCAAAGCCCTGATACTGGCTGAGCAGCGCACCGGACAAAGCCACCAGCGCATTGGAAACGGCCAGACCCAGCACGATGTTGAAGTTGGTGTTGATGCCCTGTGCGCGGGACATGGCAGGGTTAGAGCCGGTAGCGCGGATGCCGCAGCCCAGCTCCGTGCCGAAGAACCAGTACAGCACCCCAATAACAACCGCCGTAGCAAGGATGACCATGATGATGGGGTTGTGCAGGGCAAATTCCTTGACCCAGCGCAGGGAGATGAGCAGTCCGTATTTGTCCACATTGATGGACTGGTTGGCTTTGCCCATGATCTTCAGGTTGATGGAATACAGTGCCAGCTGGGTCAGAATACCGGCCAGAATGGCGGGAATGCCCATAAAGGTGTGCAGCAGGCCGGTAACAAGGCCGGTAGCAAGGCCGGCCAGCACAGCCACCAGCAATGCTGCCCAGACATTCATACCGGAAAGCAGGCACATGACGCACACCGCGCCGCCGGTACCGAAGCTGCCGTCCACGGTCAGGTCGGCTACATCCAGAATACGGTAGGTCAGGTACACGCCAATGGCCATGATACCCCAGATAAGCCCCTGCGCACAGGCACCCGGTAAAGCGCCCGGCAGGTTTGCAAGTCTTGCAATGATCTCCAAAACAATTTCCTCCTAAACGTTACACTTTTTTATCTCCCGCTTTGATACGGGAAAGCGGAGAAGAGCAAGAATCCACTCTTCTCCGCTATTTTTATATTGTTCCGGTTTTGCTGTTATCAGGCTTCGATCTCTACATAGCCTTCCGGTACGGTCAGGCCAAGGTCATCGCAGATGGCCTTGTTGTACTTTTTGGTCACATCGGTGTACTCGATGGCCATGGTGGAGATGTCGCTCTCGCCGTTCAGGATCTTGACTGCCATCTCACCGGTGGTGTATCCCAAGTCGTAGTAGCTGATAGACAGGGTGGCCACGCCGCAGCCGGAGCAGATACCCTCCTCACCGGCGAACACAGGCTTTTTAGCCGGGCGGCAGATGCCGTCCACAATGCCGGTGTTGGCGGCAACGGTGTTATCAGTGGGCACATACAGTGCGTCGTTCTCGTCCGCAGCCTTCTGGCAGACGGAGGACAGATCGTTGGAATCCGAGAAAGCGTACTGGGTAGCAGTCACGCCCTTGGCCTCCAGATACTTCTGTACTTCGTCTACCTGATACTGGCTGTTTGCCTCGGCAGAGCAGTACAGCAGACCAACCTTCTTGACCTCGGGCATCCACTCCACGATCATGTCTGCCTGCTGATCCAGCGGTGCCAGATCGGAGGTGCCGGAGACGTTGCCGCCCACGGTGCCGGAGAAGTTATCCAGACCCAGTGCCACGCCGTACTCCGTAACGGAAGTGCCCAGAATGGGGATGGTGTTGGTAGCAGCCTGTGCAGCCTGCAAAGCAGGGGTAGCATTTGCCATAATCAGTGCCACACCGGAGGAAACAAAGCCGTTGGCAATGGTGGCGCAGGTAGCGGAATCGCCCTGTGCATTCTGGAAGTCGAAGGTGACGTTCTCGCCGAAGGAAGCAGTCAGAGCATCCTCAAAGCCCTGCGTAGCGGCATCCAGAGCGGCATGCTGCACCAACTGGCAGATGCCGATCGTGAACTTCTGGCCATCGGCTGCAGCAGAAGCAGCAGCGGAGGATGCAGGCGCAGCGGAAGAAGCAGCTGCAGAAGATGCAGAAGAACCGCCGCAGGCAGTCAGGGCAGCAGCTGCGCC
>OHLE01000699.1_pt1 | contig 17167 bp, 18 predicted proteins | sample 1568971 | NCBI WGS metagenome assembly OHLE01 (sample SAMEA3879556, study PRJEB24766) | human gut metagenome | biome: human-associated habitat; feature: feces | place: USA | collected 1985/1987
CTCAGTCGGTAGAGCACTTGACTTTTAATCAAGTTGTCGGGGGTTCGAATCCCCCGTGTCTCATTGGGTAAGATCAATATACTGTAAGTATATTGATCTTTTTTAATGCCTATTACAAAAATAGAACCTATATCAGACTATTGTCTGACAAATCATGGTATGCTAAAATAATTCGTCGAGAACAATGAAATTGCGAAAGAGACTGGATTTACCAATGGAAAACAAGATAAAAGAATTACGTTATGCAATAGTGCAGTCCGTTCCGGTGATGTTGGGATATCTTTTCCTGGGATTTGCCTTTGGATTAATGCTAAATGATGCTGGATATGGATTCTGGTGGGCCTTTTTTATCAGCCTGTTTGTATATGCGGGAAGCATGCAATTTGTCTTGGTTACGTTACTTACAGCCGGAGCAAGCCTGTGGTATACATTGATCATGACACTGTTTGTCAATGGCAGACATATGTTTTACGGCCTTTCTTTTGTAGAGAAATTCAAAAAAATGGGTGTAACTTACCCGTACATGATCTTCTCGCTTACAGATGAGACATTTTCTTTATTATGCAATCTGAAAGTTCCGGAGGGGATGCGAGAAGAGCGAGTCAGCTTTTACATATCTCTGTTGGATCATTGTTACTGGCTCCTGGGAAGTTGTGTGGGAGCGGTGGCAGGAAGTGTGCTGCCGATCAATACCACGGGAATTGACTTTTCCATGACAGCGCTTTTTACAGTCATCGTAGTCAATCAGTGGATGGATACGAAAGAACATAAGCCTGCGATCATTGGAGGCGCAGTCGGAGTGCTATGCCTGATTCTGCTGGGCGCGGATGCATTTTTACTGCCGGCACTGACCATTACAGCGATTATTTTGTTAGGAGTTAAGAAAAAATGTTACATTCCATCGGAATCATAGCAGTTGCAGCTATTGTTACTTTATTCATAAGGGCAATTCCCTTCGTACTGTTCGGAGGGAAGAGAGAAGTTCCGGCGACCGTGACCTACCTGGGAAAAGTACTCCCGCCGGCGATCATGGTAATTCTCGTTGTATACTGTGTGAAGGGCATTGACCTGTTTACCGGCAATCATGGAATTCCGGAGTTACTGTCTGTGGCAGTGGTTGCGGGACTTCATATCTGGAAGCGGAATACTTTGTTGAGTATAGCTGCTGGAACGATACTATACATGATATTAGTGCAAGTAGTATTCTAAATCAGTGTGAAAGGGCAATTTTTCGCCCTTTTCACACTGTTTTTTTATAAAATTAAATGCTATAATGAGCGCAATAGGAATAATATGAGGGAGAAACGTAAGATAAAATGGAAAACGAAAACAAAGATGTAGCCGAAGAAACAAAGAAGGAAAATAAAGAGGAAATAAAAGAGGAAATAAAAGAAGCGACAAAGGAAGAAACAAAAGAAGAAACGACAAAAGAAGAAACCAAAGAAGAGACCAACGACAAAACGAAAAAAAGTAAGAAAGGTCTCTGGATCGGACTTGGAATCTTAGTAGTACTCCTGATAGCTTACGGAGTTGGAGCTTTTTATTATCACTCTCATTTCCTGTATCAGACATCGGTAAATGATACGGATTGCAGTAATCTGACAGCAGCCGAAGTCGCAGCGATCATGGACAGCCAGTCCCAGCAGTACAGCCTGCAGATATTTGGAAGAGATGAGAACGGCGTACAGGAAGAGATCGGAACGGTGACAGCACCGGAGATCGGAATGAACTGGGTGGACACGCAGGGAGCAGCGCAGAAGCTTTTGAACATACAGAATGAATTCCTGTGGATCGAGATGCTGTGGAGCGCACAGAATTATGATATGGTCCAGGGAGTAGCCTACGATGCAGATAAATTGCAGGAGCAGCTGGCCCAGATGCCTGCTTTACAGAAGAAAAATATGATTGAGCCGGAAGATGCATATATCAGTGAGTATTCCGAAAAAACGAAGAGCTATGAGATCGTTTCGGAGACACTGGGATCGACACTGGATCTGGACCAGGTAGAGGATGTGGTATCTGCAGCGATTATGGCAGGAGCTACTTCGGTAGATCTGGAAGAGCAGGGATGTTATAAGACCGCAAGGGTAACGGCAGAGGACACCGCGCTGGTAAAAGCCTGCGATGCCATGAATAAGTGGGTCAGTGCGCAGATCACCTATGACTGGAACGGCAATAAAGTTGTTGTAGACGGAGATACTATTCACGAATGGATCCAGGTGGGTGACAGGGATCCGCAGTTGGATGAGGAAGCTATCGCCGAGTTTGTATCGGAGCAGGCAAAAGAGTACGATACTTATGGAAAAAAGAGAAAATTTACCACAGTACAGGGCATTGAACTGAACCTGTCAAGCGGTGCATACGGCTGGAAGACAGACCGTGAGGAAGAGATCAAAGCATTGACAGAAGCCATTCAAAACGGTGAGACTGTGGATAAGGAACCGGCATACATCAGCAAAGGTGCTCAAAAAGGAAGCAATGATATCGGCAATTCTTATGTTGAGATCGATCTGACGAATCAGCATCTGTATCTGTTCAAGGATGGAGATATTGTTCTGGAGACAGATTTTGTATCCGGCAATATGAGTAAAGCTGACTGCGTGACACCGCCCGGAGTATTCGGCCTGACCTATAAGACCAGAAATGCAATATTGCGTGGTGCAAATTATGAAACACCGGTTAATTACTGGATGCCGTTTAACGGTAATGTTGGCATGCATGATGCAACATGGCGGAGAGCTTTCGGAGGAACCATTTATTTGACATCCGGTTCTCACGGTTGTATCAATCTGCCTTTACACATGGCAGCATCTATCTATGAGTATGTATCCACCGGCTTCCCGGTAGTATGCTATTATTACTAATTCTTTACTGAAGAGGGGACAATTGGAAGGAAGGCGACCCTATGAAACAACGTTCGGCAAAGAAAATAAGAAAATGGAAAGAAAAATTTGAGAGAGAACGTGAACTTAGACAGGAGATCCGGGCTGCAGCACCGGATATTCTGCGTTCTAAGAATTTCAGATCTACCAGGTCTCATGTGCAGCATGGCAATATGACCGTGAATGATCATAGCATGAATGTGGCAAAATGCAGTCTTGCCATCAGTGAGAAACTGCATATTCCCTGTGAGAAGAAAGAGCTGATCCGCGGAGCATTACTGCATGATTATTTCCTGTATGACTGGCATACGCAGGATTATGTCAGCCCTCATAAGCTTCATGGCTTCTATCATCCCGGCAGAGCACTTAAGAATGCGCAGCAGGAATATCAGCTGACACCCAGGGAGAGAGACATTATAAAAAAGCATATGTGGCCCTTGACAATTTCGGCGATGCCCATGTGCAGAGAGGCATGGATCGTTACTATGGCAGATAAATGGTGCTCTCTCATGGAGACTTTTCATGTACACAAGGGTCACGGAGCGTTGATCGAGAAGCTTCGGGAGACGAGAGAAGAACAGAAAAAAAAAACGGGGAAGGATTCCCCGGACGGGAGAATAATAAGTGGGTGAGCTGTACCGGAGACTGAAGGCATATAGCGAAACGGATGAATACCCCTATCATATGCCGGGACATAAGAGGCAGGTCTGTGGTGAATTACCGCAGGAGATCATGAATATAGATATCACGGAGATTGATGGATTTGATAATCTACATGCTCCGGAAGAGATCCTGCTAAGATTACAGGAAGAAGCTGCCAGACTGTATGGTGCGGAGGAAAGTTTTTATCTGGTCAACGGCAGTACCTGCGGTGTGTTGGCTGCTATCAGCGCAGCGGTTCCGAAGGGCGGACGGCTCCTTATGACCAGAGGCGGGCATAAGTCAGCGTATCATGCAGCATACCTGAGAAATTTAACAATATCTTATCTGTATCCGGAAATGATGCAGGAGTATGATATTTATGATGCGATAACTCCGGAACAGATCGCGGAAGCACTGGCGAAGGAACCTGTGCCGGATGCAGTATTTCTGGTGTCGCCCACCTATGAAGGCAGGATTGCGGATATAGAGAAGATTGCGCAGATCGTGCATAGCAAGGGAATTCCTTTGATCGTGGATGAAGCGCACGGAGCGCATCTGGGACTGGCAGAAGGACTTGCGAAGAACAGCTGTCAGTGCGGAGCGGATCTGATCATTCACAGCGTGCATAAGACTTTGCCGGCACTTACTCAGAGTGCGTTGCTCCATGTGAACGGCAATCGGATCGACAGAGACCGCCTGCGTAGATTTTTGCATATTTACCAGTCCAGCAGTCCATCCTATGTATTGATGGCAGGAATTGACAATGCACTGCAGGTAGTAGAGGAGCAGGGACTATCTGTTCACAAAATTCCAGATAAATTATCTGAGAATGCTGACAGAACTGTCAGAATGCAGAAATTTAAGTTTTTTACCGCTGGATGCCAGACAGGATATCGGAAAACTGATCATAGTATCTGCAAAGGCAGGTTTGTCAGGACAGCAGATTTATGATATTCTATTAAAGAAATATCATCTGCAGCTGGAGATGGCAGCACCGGGATATTGTCTTGCGATGTTTACCATAGGAGATGGGGAAGAAGCGTATCGGAGAATGACAGATGCGCTGCTTGCAATCGACCGCGATATCACTGCGGGAAAATGGCAGAGCAGACAGAAGCAGGACGGCAGAGAAGAGGAGGAAATCTCTCTCTATCAGCTGCATCCCGAAGTGCGGATGTCCCTTGCCCAGGCTTGGGATGCCGAAAAAGAAGAAATTCTGTTGTCACAGGCAGCGGGAAGAATCGCAGGAGATTTCGTGAATCTGTATCCACCCGGGATTCCTGTGCTGGTACCGGGAGAACAGATTGAGGAGACGCATTGCAGACAGCTTGCGGAATACTTGAAAGAAGACCTGAATGTTCAGGGAGTGACAAAAGATGCCGGGTATCGCATTACCGTAGTAAAAAACGAATAATTTTAACAGCAGAAAGGATTTAGCTTGTATGAGAAAGACCAAAATTATCTGTACCATCGGTCCCGCCAGTGAGAGTGAGGAGAAATTAAGAGAGTTAATGCTTGCCGGAATGAATGTGGCACGATTCAACTTTTCCCACGGAAGCCATAAGGAGCAGCTGGTAAAATACAACAGAGTATTGAAAGTACGTAAGGAACTGGGATTGCCGGTAGCAACTCTGTTAGATACCAAGGGACCTGAGATCCGTCTGCGTGATTTTGAAGGCGGTAAGGTAGAGCTGGTATCCGGACAGCAGTTCATCCTGACCACGGAAGAAATTATGGGAACCGTCCAGAAAGCAACGATTTCCTATAAGAATCTGAAAAACGATATCAAAGTCGGTACAACGATCCTCATTGATGACGGTCTGATCGAGATGACGGTAGAAGAGATCAGAGGTGAAGAGATCGTCTGCAGAGTGATCAACGGTGGTTTTGTATCCAATCATAAGGGCGTGAATGTGCCCGGAGCAATTCTGTCCATGCCGTATATCAGTGAGGTGGATCTGGCAGATATTATCTTCGGTGTAGAGCACGGATTTGATTTTATCGCAGCTTCCTTTGTCAGAACCAAGGAAGATATTCAGGAAGTACGCAAGATCGTAGAGGACAGAGGCAGCAAGATCAAGATCATTGCCAAGATTGAGAACATGCAGGGTATTCAGAATCTGGAAGAGATCATTAACGTGGCAGACGGTATCATGGTAGCACGTGGTGACATGGGTGTCGAAATCCCTCTGGAAGAAGTACCTATTCTGCAGAAGAAGATGATCAAGATGGCAGTGGCACAGGGCAAGCATGTAATCACTGCGACCCAGATGCTGGAATCCATGATCAAAAATCCCCGTCCTACCAGAGCTGAGGCAACGGATATTGCAAATGCCATTTATGATGGAACGACAGCCATCATGCTGTCCGGCGAGAGTGCAGCCGGTCTGTACCCCGTAGAGGCAGTTAAGACCATGAGCCGTATCGCAGAGAGAGCGGAGCAGGATATTGACTACCGCGGAAGAATGCAGAAAGTTAAGGAAGACAGACAGGAAACTCCCGATATTACTACGGCAATCTCCTATGCGACCTGCAGTGTGGCTTCCGATCTGAATGCAGCAGCCATCATCACCGTAACCATGTCCGGATTTACCGCGAATATGATCGCACGTTATAAGCCCGGATGCCAGATCATCGGCTGTACATTGGATGAGAAGGTATACCGCCAGTTAAATCTGCTGTGGGGTGTAAAACCTGTCATGATCCAGAAGGAGCGGACCACGGATGCTCTGTTCGAGGAAGCGGTATTCAAGGCAAAGCAGGCAGGTCTGGTGAAGACCGGTGACACAGTTGTCATTACCGCAGGTGTACCCCTGGGTGTGGTAGGTAAGACCGATATGATCCATGTGGTAGAAGTGGAATAAAGGATCGTGTTATCAATCTATCATAAAAAGGTATGCAAATGCCATGAGAATAAAACAACGGAAATGAGAGAGTATGGGAAAAATAGTATATCTCATGGGGAAAAGTTCCTCCGGAAAAGACACCATATTTAAAGAACTGATGAAAGAGGGCACGATGGATCTGAGGACCATCGTGCCTTATACGACACGACCGATCCGTGCGGGGGAAGAGAACGGTGTGGAATATTTTTTCACGGATGAAGCCGGTTTTCAGGCATTGAAGGATCAGGGGAAAGTCATTGAAGACAGAGCGTATGATACGGTCTATGGCATCTGGCGGTATTTTACAGTGGATGACGGACAGATCGATCTGGCAGAACAGAACTATCTCATGATCGGAACGCTGGAAGCCTATGAGAAAATGATCACTTATTACGGTAGAGAAGCTATTTTGCCGGTCTATATCGAATTGGATGACGGCGTGCGCTTACAGCGGGCACTGGACAGGGAACTTGGACAGGAGAAACCGAAATATGAGGAAATGTGCCGGAGATTCCTGGCGGACAGTGCAGATTTTTCGGAAGAAAAGCTGGCGGCAGCAGGCATCCGGGACAGATTCGAGAATACAGATCTGACGAAATGTCTGAAAGCTATTACAAAATACTTAAAAGAAGCCGGTATATCGCCGAAATAATGTTTGGAAACTATCAGGTAATGAATGCATTTCGGAGAAAAGAGGTGGGCGTATGGAAATGAGAGTCAATCAGATACAGCAGCCAGCTCCGGTGGAGCAGGTACAGAACACCGCGCCCACGGATGGCAGCTTCAAGTTCATGCTGGCGAGCCATGTGAAAGAAGCAGAACTGCAGGAGAGACTGACGAACCTCATGGCGGAGATCACGACAGAGGGAGAAAAACTGGCCAAGAAACGGGATGTGAAGGATATGCGGCATTATCGTGGACTGGTCAAGGAATTTCTCAATGAAGTGGTGACGAGATCTCATTCTTTTTCCAGGGAAAATTTCCTGGACCGGCGAGGACGGCACCGGGTATACGGTATTATCCGTCTGGTGGATGAGAACCTGGATCAGCTGGCACAGGAATTGATGAAGGATGAAAAAGACAATCTGGCGATCCTGAATAAGATCGGAGAGATCCGGGGATTGTTATTGGATATTTTTACTTGATCATGTAAAATTTTATTTGCGCGAAAGGCTGGAAGGAAGTACGATAGAAGCAGATCATAAGCAGTGTACAGACATAGCATAAGATACGGACAGGGGGAATACTATTGGCAACATTTCATGACATCATCGGTCAGGAACAGATCAAAGAGCATTTACAGAACGCCATTTCGGCGAAAAAGATTTCCCATGCATATATTATCAACGGCGAAAAATCTTCCGGCAAGGAATTTATTGCCAGAGTATTCGCCATGACATTACAGTGTGAAAAAGGCGGCATGGAGCCCTGTCAGGAATGTCATTCCTGTAAGCAGGCGTTGTCGGACAATCAGCCGGATATTATCTATGTCAGCCATGAGAAGCCGAATACCATCAGCGTGGATGACATCCGTGCGCAGATCAACAATGATATCGCCATCAAGCCTTACAGCAGCCCGTATAAGATCTATATTATGAATGAGGCAGAGAAGATGACGCCCCAGGCGCAGAATGCAATCCTGAAAACACTGGAGGAGCCGCCCGAGTATGCAGTGATCATGCTGTTGACTTCTAACGTGAATTCTCTGCTGCCGACGATCCTCAGTCGTTGTGTGGTACTGAACATGAAGCCGGTAGCCGATGAACTGGTGCGTAATTATCTCATGCATCAGCTGCAGGTGCCGGATTATAAAGCGGAGGTCTGTGTGGCATTTGCCAGAGGTAATATCGGCAAGGCGAAATCCCTGGCGTCCAGTGAGGACTTCGATAACATTAAGAATGAAGCATTGTCATTGTTAAAATATATCCAGGATATGGATCTGAGCGAGATCACAGCAGCGATCAAAAAGATCACGGAATATAAGCTGCAGATCAATGATTATCTGGATCTCATCGCGATCTGGTACCGGGATGTGCTCCTGTTCAAGGCGACCAGTGATGTGAACCATCTCGTATTCCGGGAGGAGATCAGTGCCATCCGCCGTGTCGCCCAGCGCAGCAGCTATGAAGGAATCGAGGAAGTCATCGAAGCCCTGGATAAGGCGAAGAGGCGCTTGGATGCTAACGTAAATTTTGACCTGACGATGGAACTTTTGATGCTGGAGATCAAAGAGAACGGATAAGACAGAAATTTCCTCATCCCATTTGTTATATATAACAGAAGCAATTCACAATATAACCGAATGACAAGGAGGAAGGAATTATGGCTTATTGGAACGACAGTGTAACGGAAAACCCGAAACCGGTGAGTATGATGGTAAGATTGATGTTTACCCCAATCATATTGAGGAGTATTCCTCGGAAAACAGTTACTGGGATAAGCATGACCATTATCATACGGACAATTCGGGGAACAGATCAGAAGTACATGGTATGGAGGGAAGAAACTGGGATACCAGGCAAAATTAACTGTTGAAAAAGATCTGACAGAAATGTCAGATCTTTTTTTGACGTCTTTTCCGAAAAATATCCCACAGATTCGTTATATATCATAGAAAATGAAAGAAGACAAGGACGGAAGGTATTGTGAACTTGTGGGTTGGCTTATCCCCGGAGATGCAACAGATTCCAGAGGAATCCGGCGGAGTGGATATGATATTTATATCTGGAAACCGGAATATGCGGGATGGGCGCGGGTTGGGTTTACAGACGGCATCCCCACAGTGGGGGCAGCCTATGTTCTTCTGATGCGGGAGGATGAAATTTTCTGGGGGAAAATAGGATGGCTAATGCATGAAAATGAACCAATAAGAGTATACTATAATGCAAGAATTGCATCTACCATATTGACATAGTGCAATTCTTGCATTATTCTGTATATAGAGGTGCAAAATGAGCAAACTAAAAAGTCTGAGAATTGAAAAAAAGCTTACACAACAACAAGTGGCAGATTTGATGGGGATTTCCCTGCGATCTTATAAATCGTACGAAAATGATGAAGAGAAAATAGGAACCTTGAAATATAATTATATCTTTGAAAAGTTGGCGGAAATAAATCCGATCGACGAAAATCATGGGATAGTAGATGTAGATTATATTAGACAGAAATGTCAAAGTGTGTTTGAAGGATATGAAATAGAATTTTGTTATCTGTTTGGGTCCTACGCAAAAGGCAAGGCAACACCGGAGAGCGATGTAGATCTGCTGATTTCAACAGGGGTAAGCGGATTGAAATTTTATGGCTTAGTGGAAGAGATAAGGGTAGCATTGCATAAGAAAGTGGATGTTCTTAATATGGAACAGCTGATGGATAATCCGGAACTGACCAAAGAGATTTTAAAAGATGGGATAAAGATATATGGATAACATTAAAAATGACAGCTATTATATTCAAAAGATCCAACAGGATCTGGAATTTATAGTCAAACATATGAAAAACGTGGACATAGAAGAACTAAATGCAAATGAAATCTTATTGGATTCTATGTTGTTTCGTATGATACAAATATCTGAAAATTCCAGAAAACTGACGGAGGAATATAAACAGAAAAGAAGGATGATTCCATGGAATGCAATGTACGGAATGAGAAATCGAATCGTACATGATTATGGTAATGTAGATTTGAAGGTAGTTTATGAAACATTGAAAAATGATATTCCGGATCTATTGGAAATGGTGATGGCACAATAAACTAAAAGACCTTGACATTTCCGCTATTTCGGTATTATCATATCAAGGTAAAGGCAATGAACGTGCACAGTAAGATTCTATTTTCCTGACAGAGAGGGAAGCCCACCGGCTGAAAAGCTTCCTGAGGTTCAAGCAGAATCGAAATTCCCACGCGAGCCGCATACCGGAAGAATCCGAGAGCAGAGAGCATGGATTTGGTAGGGTATGACGTTTCCTCACTCGTTACGTGAGTTAAGAGTCTTATCGTGAATGTAAAAATAATTTTCATTTTTCACATAAGGAATTTGGGTGGTACCGCGGATATAAATTCGTCCCAATGGGGTGAATTTGTATCCGCGGTTTTCTTGTATATAAATTTCCCCAGGCACAAGTAAAAATACGTGTGAAGCATTCACACAGAAATGAGGAGTAAGATGGCAGATTTAAACGAATTGAATGAAAAAGTCGAACAGATCAAAGCCGACATCCGGGAACAGCTGGAGAAGATCGAGAACACCAAGGGTGTCTACGAGTACAAAAAGACCATTCTCGACAAGAACGGTATTATCGGCGGACTGATGAAGCAGATGGGTTCCGTGCCCAAGGAAGAGAAGGCTGACTTCGGTAAGAAAGTCAACGAATTGAAGAACTGGGCAAGCGAGCATTTCGATGAGCTGAACACGAAGTTAAAAGAAAAAGAGATGGAGCTGCGCTACGAGAGCGAGAAGATCGATATCTCCATGCCGGCAAAGAGCCGCAAGACCGGTAACCTCCATCCTGTAACCCAGGTGCGTAACCAGCTGATCGATATCTTCGCATCCATGGGCTTCAGCGTATATGAAGGAACCGAGATCGAGACCGATTATTACAACTTTACCGCACTGAATACCCCGCAGGATCATCCCGCAAGAGATATGCAGGATACCTTCTACCTGTCTCCGGAATTCCTGCTTAGAACCCAGACCTCCGCAGGTCAGGTTCACGTGATGGAGAGTCAGAAGCCTCCCATCAAGATCTTAAGCCCCGGTAAAGTATTCCGTTCCGATGATGATGCGACCCATTCTCCGATGTTTACCCAGATGGAAGGCCTCGTAGTGGACAAGACCATCACTCTGTGTGACCTGAAGGGTATGCTGGAAGTACTGGTACAGAAGATCTTCGGTGAAGGTACCACCACGAGACTGCGTCCTTCTTATTTCCCGTTCACCGAGCCTTCCGTAGAGGTCGATGTCAGCTGCTTCGCCTGCGGTGGCTGCGGCTGCCGTCTGTGCAAGGGTACCGGCTGGATCGAAGTACTGGGTGCAGGTATTGTAAATAAGAAAGTGCTGGAGAACTGCGGTATTGACTCCGAGGAGTACAGCGGACTGGCATTTGGTATCGGTATTGAGCGTCTGGCAATGTTAAAGTACGGTATTAACAATATCAAACTGTTATATCAATCTGATATGCGTGTACTGGATCAGATCAATGATGACTAAGATCACAGGAATATGATTTTAAAACAGTAACGATGCAAGGAACATTACGAGAGGATGTCGTACAAGACGGCATTGAAGGAGGTAAAAGATATGTTAGTACCACTTAGTTGGTTAAAAGAATATGTTGATATAGATGTCGAAGCCAAGGAGTTGGAGGAAAAGTTATTTTCCTGCGGATTCGAGGTAGAGGAATCCTACGAAGTAGGTAAGGACATCAGCGGCGTGGTAGTCGGACTGGTAGAAGAGTGTGAGCCCATCCCTGAGACCCACTTACATGTATGTAAGGTAAATGTAGGCGGCGCAGAGCCCCTGCAGATCTGCTGTGGTGCGGACAACGTACATGCAGGCGGCAAATACCCCGTAGCACTGGAAGGTGCACAGGTATATGCTACCGCAAAAGATCATGTGACCATCGAAGGCACCATGAAGATCAAAAAAGGCAAGCTGCGCGGCTATGAGTCCTGCGGTATGCTGTGTTCCGGTACCGAGCTGGGACTGACTGAGGATCTGTACCCCGGTGCAGGCTACAACGGACTGCTGGTACTGCCGGAGGATGCCGAGATCGGTGCAGATGTAAAGCCTCTGTTACAGTTGGATGACTGGATCTTCGACATTGCCATTACCGCCAACAGACCGGACTGCGAGAGCATCTTCGGTATTGCCAGAGAAGTAGCGGCGATCCTGAACAAACCCGTGAAGACGCCGGCACTGGATTACACCGAGAGCGGCGTTACCAAGGACGGTTTCACCGTAACTGTGGATGCTCCGGATCTGTGCCCCAGATATATCGCACACTATGTAACTGATGTAAAAATCGGCGAATCCCCCGCATGGATGAAGAGACGTCTGGCACTGGTAGGCATCGGATCTATCTCCAACGTGGTAGATATCACGAACTACATCTTAAAAGAGCTGGGTCAGCCCATGCACGCATTTGACTCTTCTTACATTGAAGGCAATGCCATTCATGTAAGACGTGCCCATGACAAAGAGAAGATTGTGACTTTGGATGAAAAAGAGTTCGAATTAAACGAAAACAACCTCGTCATCTGCGATGGCGTAAAGCCCGTAGCACTGGCAGGTATCATGGGTGGCTTAAATTCCGAGATCCGCGATACCACAGAGGCTGTCATCTTCGAGTCCGCAAAATTTGCAAGAGACAATATCCGTAAGAGCTCCAGAGCACTGGGACAGTCTTCCGATTCTTCCCAGAGATATGCCAAAGGCGTGGATGAGTATGCTACCGTTATGGCCAGCAAGAGAGCACTGCATCTGATCGAGGAGCTGGGTTGTGGTAAAGTATCCTCTACTCACGTAGAGGCAAACACCGGTAACTCCATTGAACCCACCGAGATGAAGGCAAGCATCAAGAAGGTGAACGGCGTACTGGGTATCGAAGTACCTACCGCTGACATCGAGAGAATCTTAACCTCTCTGAACTTCCAGCCTGTGATAGACGGTGACGAGCTGACCATTCAGGTACCTGCATATCGTGAGGATATGGAATCCTATCCCGATATCGCAGAGGAAGTCATCCGTATGTATGGTTATGATCATGTTACCCCTACCTTCCTGAAAGCAGCAGCTGTAACCAGCGGCGGTATGAATACGAAGCAGAAGACCGAGCTTAAGATCAAGAGAGCATTGTGTGCACAGGGCGCATTTGAGGGCGTACATTACTCCTTCTTCTCCCCTTCCGATCTTAATCTGTTAGGTCTGCCCGAGGATGCACCGGAGAGACATGCGATCCGCCTGATCAACCCGATCAATGAGGATCTGTCTCTGATGCGTACCACTCTGGCTCCCCAGATGATCCACGCGATCGGCCGTAACCAGAAGAACGGTTGTCTGGAAGGCAGAGTATATGAGATCGGCAATAAATTCATCCCTAAGGATCTGCCTCTGACCGAGTATCCCGATGAGAGAGAGACTATCTGCATCGGTATCTGGGGTAAGGAAGAGAATTTCTTCACCCTGAAAGGTCTGGTAGACACGGTAGCAGAGACGCTGTTCATTGATTTCGAATATGTAGAGGACAAGAAGACCTTCCTGCATCCTTATCGTACCGCAAAGATCCTGTACAACGGCGAAGAGATCGGCTACTTAGGTCAGCTGACCTACGAGATCCAGAAGGAAGAAGATATGCGTGAATCCGCATACATCGCAGAGATCGATCTGAAAGCTCTGCGTCCTGTATACGGCAAGGTTCCCACCTTTGCTCCTATCTCCAAGTTCGCGAAGGAGACCAGAGACCTGGCACTGGTAATGAACAAGTCCGTTACCTGCGGCGAGGTAGAGAAGGCAATCGCAGAAGCCAGCAGCTTCGTAGAGTCCGTGGAACTCTTCGATGTCTACGAGGGATTACAGGTAGGTCCCGAGAAGAAGTCCATGGCATTCACCGTAACCTTTGCTCCGAAGGAGGAAGAATTCACCACAGAGGCAGTGGACGGCTATGTGAAGAAGATCCTGAAGAACCTGAACAACAAGCTGGGTGTAGAGCTTAGATCTTAACATAGTAACTATTCAGAACCATAAAATATTTAAAAATCTCTCCGAATGAAGCCTTCACTTAGGGATTATAAGAAAAAACAGTTTTTGAGTGACGTCTTCAAGCAGTGACAAAAAGAAATAACGACCATACAAGAGTAAGAATGCTCCTGTGTGGTTGTTTTCTTATGCTCAAGTACCAAAAGGGTATGAGAGGTTATTCTATGCGGCACTGGAGGAATTCGGACTGTAAAGAGGTGTCATAACCGGCGTGAAGCCCGGAGCCTGATTATGTCATTACGGTTGTGGATGAAGCATATACTGAATTTGCGCAGGGAGCTCTATCTGAATAAAAGGAGGCAGCTTAGATGTACCGGGTAATTGATCTACACTGTGATACGATACCTAATATGTACTCGGATTTCAGGGAAGGGAAGGAGATTTCCCTTCTTTCCAATTCCGGAAGAATCGATTTGAACCGGATGAGAGAAGGGGGATATATTTGCCAGTGTTTTTCCCTTTTTACCCATTTGGGAGCATTGAAGAAAAGAGGCGAGTCACCATTTACGCATGTATTGGGGCTTGCAGATTTCTGGAAAACACAGATAGCGGAATATCCGGATATCATAGGACAGGTGACAACAGCAGAGAGTATGGAAGAGAACGCCAGGATGGGAAAGCTATCAGCTATGATGACAGTGGAAGAGGGCGGAGTGTATGAAGGAAAACTGGAAAACCTGTATGCACTATATGACAAAGGCGTCAGAATGTCTACCCTGACATGGAACTTTGCAAATGAACTGGGGTATCCCAATCCGGCAATCGCACCGGGAAGTCCCCGAATCCCGGACATGGTCAATGGACTTACGGATACCGGGAAAAGCTTTGTGGAGGAAATGGAGAGAATCGGCATTCTTATTGATGTTTCCCATTTAAATGATGCCGGCATACGGGACATTTTTGAACTTACGCATGGCCCTGTGATCGCAAGTCATTCCAACGCACGTGCACTCTGCTCACATCTGCGGAATCTTTCGGATACTAATATCAGAATGATTGGAGAGAGGGGCGGTGTTATCGGTATCAACTATTTCGTAGGATTTCTCGAGGATGGTGGAAAGATCGGGCGGATTGAAAAAATGGTGGAGCACATGCAATATATTAAAAACCTGGCAGGAATCGATGCAATAGCACTGGGAAGTGACTTCGATGGCTTCGGAGAGCCGTGTGAACTGTCCGGCGCAGAAAAAATGCAGCAGCTTGCCGCAGAGATGGAACGACAGGGTTTTTCTTCCTCAGAAATCGAAAGGGTATTTTCCTTAAATGCTTTAAGAGTATTTCGGTCTGTGCTGTCCTAAGAAAACTTATGTATCATAAGACGCTAATATTAGAGTAGTCATTTTAGAAAAGATATGATAAAATAGCAGTTGCAGGCGCATTTTGCGCAGGCAGCTGTTGTTTTAATTCATTATAAGTGAAGATGCCATGGGCATCAGTGAGGTAGATAGATATGACAAAAGTAATCGGTGTGAGATTTCGTACAGCGGGCAAGGTATATTTCTTCGATCCGTTGCAGCTGGAGATAAAGAGAGGCGATCACGTGATCGTGGAGACCGCCAGAGGCATAGAGTTCGGTACGGTCGTTGCGGGAGTGCATGAGGTAGAGGATGACAAGGTGATCCAGCCGCTGAAGCCTGTGATGCGGATCGCCGGAGAGAGAGATATCGAGCAGGAGGCTGCCAACAAAGAAAAAGAGAAGGAAGCCTTCAAGATCTGTAAAGAGAAGATATTAAAGCATGGTCTGGAAATGAAGCTGATCGATGCGGAGTATACGTTTGATAACAACAAGGTATTATTCTATTTTACAGCAGACGGACGTATCGACTTCCGTGAACTGGTCAAGGATCTGGCAAGTGTGTTCAAGACCCGTATCGAACTGCGCCAGATCGGCGTCCGCGATGAGACCAAGATCCGCGGCGGTATCGGTATCTGTGGACGACCTCTGTGCTGCCACAGCTATCTGTCGGATTTCGTGCCGGTATCCATCAAGATGGCGAAGGAGCAGAACCTGTCCCTGAATCCCACCAAGATCTCCGGTGTCTGCGGCAGACTGATGTGCTGCCTGAAAAATGAGGAAGAGACATACGAATATCTTAACAGCCGCCTGCCAAATGTTGGTGACTATGTCACAACAGACGATGGTCTGAAAGGCGAAGTTTCTGCTATAAATGTACTTCGTCAGCTTGTAAAAGTTTTAGTGGAAGTCAATGATGAGAAAGAATTGAGGGAATATCAGGCTGATCAGTTAAAGTTCAAACCAAAACGACGCAGGGATGTGAAGCTCACTGCCGAGGAAATAAAAGAGCTGGCTGCATTAGAAGACCGTGGAGGAAAGTCAAAGATTGATGATGCAAAGTAATCTGGTTCATGAGGGAGAGCGTTTGGACGAGCTGCAGCGCAATGGATATGGAATCATCCAGAACCCGGCGCGTTTCTGCTTTGGCATGGATGCTGTTCTGTTGTCTGGTTTTGCGAAAGCAAAGGCAGGGGAAAAAGTATTAGATCTTGGAACCGGCACCGGAATTATTCCGATTTTAATGGAAGCAAAGACGGATGCAGCAGATTTTACAGCATTAGAGATCCAGGAAGAAAGCGCAGATATGGCAAGACGCAGTGTTGCGTACAATCATCTCGAGGATAAGATCAAAGTAGTCACAGGAGATATCAGGGATGCTTCAAATATTTTTGGAGCATCTTCTTTTCATGTCATCACAACAAACCCGCCGTACATGATCGGCACTCATGGGGAAAACTCGCCATCCACAGCAAAAGCGATCGCAAGGCATGAGGTTTTGTGCACGTTGGACGATATTTTGCGGGAGAGCGCGAAAATGCTTATGCCGGGAGGTAGATTTTATATGGTACACCGTCCGTTCCGTCTGGCAGAGATCATGAGTAAAATGGTGGAATATAAGATAGAGCCGAAGCGTATGCGCCTGGTATATCCTTATATTAATAAGGAACCGAATATGGTGTTGATCGAAGGATTGCGCGGAGGAAAATC
>OHLE01000701.1_pt1 | contig 17164 bp, 13 predicted proteins | sample 1568971 | NCBI WGS metagenome assembly OHLE01 (sample SAMEA3879556, study PRJEB24766) | human gut metagenome | biome: human-associated habitat; feature: feces | place: USA | collected 1985/1987
CGATGTTACCGGTCTGAAGCGTGTCAATGATGAAGAAGGACATTCGAAAGGAGATCAATTGATCCTCAGAGCCTGTGACTGCCTGCGGGGAACCTTGAAGGAATTCGACCTGTTCCGCATCGGCGGAGATGAATTCGTAGCTCTGTGCAGAGGCATGGAGGAGGGAGAGCTGTACCGTGAAGTAGAGGAACTGCGGACAGAGCTTGACCGGGAGCATGTCACCATGGCTGTCGGAGCCGCAGTGAATACGCTGGGGGCAGTCGGATTTGATCATCTTCTGACAGAACCGGAGCGGCGTATGTATCAGGACAAGGCAGAATATTATAGGAAGAGCGGATTGAACCGCAGAAGACAGTAAGCCCGCATATGATCGTTAGGAGAACCGGATGAAAATAGCGGTATGTGATGATGACAAAGGCTGCCTGGATAGTATGAAGCGGTTGCTTGCAGGATATCCGGGAATCAGCAGAACAGAATACTACCAGAATCTGTCTCAGCTCTCTGAGGCATTGGAAAACGGCATGGGTTATGATCTCGTGCTGATGGATATCGAATGGGAGGGCAATGAGCAGGATGGGATAGCGTATGCGGCGCAATATAACGCACGCAGTCCACAGACCTGGTTTATTTTTGTGACGGCATATAATGATAAATTTTCTGAGAAAATCTTCTGGGAGAAGGTCAATCTGTGCGGTTTCCTGGTAAAACCGGTCCGGAAGGAACATCTGGAAAAGCTTTTGGACAAAGTCAGAGAAAAAATATTCAGCAGCGAGGCACTGATCCTGCAGCATGGAGGAATCACGGAGAAAATTGCTAACAGTCAGATCCGGTATATAGAGAGCAATGCGCATCAGCTGTTGATACATACAATTTCCGGAGAAGTCTCTTTATATGAAAAGCTGGATGTCTATGAGAAAAAGCTGCACAAGGATTTTCTGCGGGTACATAAAAGCTTTTTGGTGAATATGCAGTATATCCGCAGGATTGAGATGAAGGAGGTTACACTGCAGGACGGAACCGTGCTTCCTGTAAGCAAGACCAGATACAGTGTTTCCAGAGATAAATATTTTCGTTATATGAGGGCAATGCTATGATATGCTATATAATGTGTATCCTGTTGTGGATCGCGTATCTGTGGCTGGACTGCATGGTGGTTGCTTATGCGTTTGAACCGCGCAGGGATAGTGTCAGACAGGCAGGCATCATTCTGGGCCTGATGGCAGCACAGCTGCCGGCAGCTGCACTGAAATTTTTGTTTAACGATAATGTGCTTGTTCGTTATGGCGCCATGATAGCGGTCGGTATCGTCACCGTAGCATATGCAGCTGTATTTCTGAAAGGAACGATAGGCCAAAAAGTGCTGTTTATGCTATGCGAATATCTGACAGCTTTGCTGGCGGAAATGCTCAGTATCGGTATTTTGAACAAGTATATGGAGCAAAAGCCACAATTGTCTTACTATACACCGACAATGGTATTGTTGTTATCGGTAGTATTGACAGTGACAGCCATATTTTTTCTGATTTTTCTGGTCGTATGGAAGAAAATTGTCGAAAAAGAATCCTTTGACGTCAGTATTATTATTGTGTTCAGTGTATTTCCTGTCAGCCAGCTGCTTATGATCACTGCGATCAATGAGCAGGTATTCCGGAATATGACGCTGTATACCGGGTGGATACTGGCAGCGGCCATACTGGGCTCCGTTGCAGACGGTGTGTTGTTGTATACCCTGCTTCGCCAGCAACAGCTGCAGGAGCTGAAACTTCGTCTCAGCGAGGTACAGAGTACCTGGGAAATTGCCGAGAATCATTATCATGAGATTGAAAACAGGCGGGAAGAATTCGCCAAGATCCGGCATGACATGCGCAACCAGCAGATGGTGCTGCAGGAGCTGTTGCATCAGGGGGAATATGAGAAGGCGGAAAAAATGCTGGAGACATTGACCGATACGGTGGCGGCTACGACGGAATACCTCTATTGCGGTGACCCTGTATTCAATGCCATCATGGGGGAGACCGAGAAGGCCTGCCGGGAGAAAAGGATTGCCTTTCAATACGATCTGGAGATTCCCCAAAAGCTGAAGCTGGATCCGGTGGCAATCTGCAGTATACTGTCAAACCTAACCAGAAATGCTGTGGCAGCAGCGGAAATGACGGAGAGAGAAGAAGCGTTTTTGTCCGTAAAGGCGGCAGTAAAAGGGGACTATCTGCATATCTGCGTGGAGAACAGCAGAGCAAAAAAGCTTCCCGGAAGGCCGGGGAGAAAAGGCTATGGACTGGAGATTCTGCATGATCTGGTGGAACGCAATCACGGACAGATCGATGTACAGCCCGGTGAAGGAAGCTTCCGGGTGGATGTTACCGTAGAGAATTTTTGAGAATTTCTATCAGGCAGTTTCCTTGACAGGAGCTGCTTTTTTATTTATTATTTATATGAGTTAGGAGCAACTAACCAAAACAATATACAGGAGGTGAGCAATTTTTGAGTCAGGAAACATGGGAGATCCTGTGCGGAATGAAAACAGATGATGTGGAATTGCAGCTGGCATTGCAGTGCGCACCGCTTATTACAGGACTTAAAATATCCAATCTGCTGACGATTTCATCGGACGGCTTTTGTCTGGTAGAGAAGATCATCTCAGGAAGTTTTATTTCCATGTATCCGTTATTGGAAACGGAAGAAAAAACAGTCATACTGCTGTATCAAAAGGAACGGCTGGAGAAATATCTGCGAATGATGCAGGTACAGAAGCTGCTGACAGAGGAAGGGTATCCTTCCTGTCTGCTGGAAGATATTCTGCCGGTCTTGTGCGAAAAGTATGAGGCTTATGCAGAAACCAAAAATGATTTTCCCCATGAGCTGGGGTTACTTTTGGGGTATCCACCGGAGGATGTGGAAGGATTCATCAGACACCGTGGGAAAAATTGCCTCTGTACCGGGTACTGGAAGGTATATGCGGATAAAGAGAGGAAACTGCGGCTTTTTGAAAAATATGAATATGCAAAGGAAAATTTGATTCAGCTGCTGCATTATGGATTAAAAATGACGGAGATCATAGAGATCTGCGGAAGTACAGCAGCATAAAAGGAACAAAAAGTGCGGAAAACGGAGGAAAATGAAATGGATAAGATTTATGTAGTATTTTGGACACAGGGCGGCAATACCCAGGCAATGGCGGAAGCCATCGGAGAGGGAATCCGGGAGGCTGGAAAAGAAGCGGAAGTAGTATTCGTGACAGGAGCGGATATAGAAGCACTGAAGGCGGCACCCAAATTTGCTCTGGGATGTCCGGCCATGGGCGCGGAGGTGCTGGAAGAAGCGGAGATGGAACCCTTTGTATGCGATGTAGAAGGCTTTGCTTCCGGGAAAAAGATTGCGCTGTTCGGTTCTTACGGATGGGGAGACGGTGAGTGGATGAGAGACTGGACCACCCGCATGGAAGCAGCGGGAGCAACGGTGTTAAACGGCGAAGGACTGATCTGCCATGAAACTCCGGATGAGGACGGATTGAATGCATGCAGGGAACTGGGCAGACAGCTGGCTGATGCATAATGGTAATGTGAGAACATAAAATACAGCACATAGAAAAAGGATTCGACATGCGAGATGCCGGATCCTTTTTGCTGTCGGAATTAAGATTTTTTACTGCCGCTGATATAATAGCGCTCCTGCTCCACGGTCTCGGGAACCGGGATGTTGCCATTTTGCAGCTTACGGGTCAACACATCCAGATGATGCAGTCCCTGTGCCACCTTGATCTTACGACGGTCCAGAAGCTCGCTGTAGATCGGATTCTGTGCCAGAGTGGAACAGATCTCTTCCGGGAACGGACAGTAGGTGAACATGATCTGCCGGGCTACTTTATTCAGCCTGGGAGATCCGGCTCCTTCGAAGAGAACCCATATCATATAATCTCTTACAAACATTTCTTTAAAACTGTTCTTCGCACGCTGCAGGCTGGATTTGATTTTTTCCTTAGCTTCAGTGCTCAGATCATGATTCTTGCGATAGAACTGAATATAATCGAAATATTCGCTGGTCATGGATCTGACGGAGACATCGTTCCAGCGGTTGCCCTGTACTCTCTTGCACAGCTCCCAGCGGAATTCACCAGTGAGATGCGTGAAGGTAGTCTTCAGATCTTCGAGATGGAAAATGGAGAATACCATACGCCCCGGACTGTTGCGGCGCTTTCCTTCAATTTCCTGCCACATGACTCCGCGGATGCCGACATTCGGCATGAGGATGATATCCGGCAGATATTCTAAATGTATCGTTTCCTTGCCCATGACATCCAGATGCGCCATGTCCAGACTTTCCCGGTAGAAAGCAGTGTAATCCACCAGACGGATCTCTTCGAGGATCTCTGACACACGGGATACAGTGACATAGGAGCTTTCCAGATCTTTCAGTACATCGTCTGCGCAGAACAGCGGACAGAAGGTAGTGATCCGTCCGAAGGTGATCTTGTTGACCTGCGGGAACATATTTTTAAGCTCGTAATTGACCTTTGCCATGGCGTTGTTCTCCAGGGCTCTCAGCTCAGCATCGGTAATGTTGCCGCCCACTTTCTGCTTATGGATATAGTCGGAATAATCCTGATCGAATTCGTTCCGGCTGGGAGACTTCTGCCCGCGGAAGATCGCCATCAGCCAGTCGTAAAATGTGTAGACGCCGGCGGTACTGTGATCGGTCATGGCTTCCGCCAGACGATACAGGATCACAGCATTTTTCAGACCTGCCAGTTCCTCGTCCACATAGCCGAAATATAAAAACATCCGCACCGGCATGGGAATGTCCGGCTGTTTAAGTGTCTGGGTGAACAGGAGCGAATACAGCAGGTAGAATTCTTCGGTCAGCTGCCTGCGAAGCAGTGTGACCTCCTGGTCCTGGGAACTGCGGTCGGAGAGCAGCTTGTAAGCATGCACATGTTGACGGAAGCTGGCTACAGTATCCAGATCGGGACCGGCATATTCCAAAATCGTATTCAGAGAACCTGCCAGCCTGCCGAGAATCTCGGAATCATCTGAAGAACCGGAATCCGCGGAGTCTGCCGATCCCATAAGGCTCAGACTGCTTTGGAAACTCTGGGCTCTGGAGGTGAACAGATTCTGATCTATGAAAGAGAGATCTCCGGCCTTGGACAGCACCCGCTGAATACGATCGTACACTACTTTACTGTCTTCGTTATCCTGCCCGAGCTTGTAATACAGCGAGGTGTAAAAATCAAAAAGGTCATTGCCGGATTCCCGGAAGTAAAATCCACCGATCTGCTGCAGATAGTGGAACTGCTCCTCCAGACTCTGATAGGTGCGCCGGAAATCCAGACTTCCCTTGCGGAGCATGCCGATGGGAAGATCCACTTCCTGAACCATGATGCGGTAATTGTCGGAGGCCAAGATATGGTTTAAACCCATGTAATACCCATTCAGCCAGATATCCGGTGAATCGTCTCCCAGAAAAGCATTGAGTTCATCGAAATGCTCCAGAGAACGTGCCGGTATGCGATAGCGGTCACACAGGGATTTATAGGTGGAGATATCATCGTTCAGGGTGCGGTAGAGCTCACTGCAGTTTAACTCAGAGATCGAGCTGCGGTTTAACAGAATATTGATCTGTCGAAAACAGGACAATAAAAAAAGCCTGGCAACATCCGGATGCTTCTGCAGAATATCGTTCAGGGAATCCAGACTGGTCAAAGGATAGGTCAGGATCGTGGTATCCTCCAGAGTGGTGTAACTGAGCAGATGGATCTCGGAGCAGATCTCACAGATGCCGATGACATCTCCCTTGCCCAGCGGATAAGAACCGCCCGGATAGGAGACATCCACCCTGCCGTTTGTGATCAGGTGCAGTGCCGTCATTGGTTGCCCATAGCTATATATAGTTTTACCTTTCTCTAATACAATTCCAGCCATTCCAGTACCTCTTCTTCATTCGGAAACCTCATGATAATCAATTATACACCATAATACCAACAATTTTCTACTGTACTTTTGATAGAAATGTGATAAAATAAAAATACATATGTGTCACTTTTATATCGACCGAAGAAAAAAGTGATATTTTCAGTAGAAAATGGTGTACGGAAAGGTATGTTGGGGTTATGGAACAGAGCAGTGAATACAGAGAACAATTGCTGGAATCATATAAGCAGGCGGTGAGACCGTTACTTCCCTATCTGCCGTGGCTGGAACAGAGCGCCGGCAAAAAAGCCAGTTCGCTGTACAGCGGGCAGGATATCGGAGTCCATTCTGTGTCATTCCCGGTATATGACGGAACGCTTTTGAATTTCGTGCGGGAAGCCGGGAAGAGTCCTCTGATGGATCGCAATTATGCGTATATATATACCAGACATCGGATCTGTACCCATCAGGACGAACGGAATATGATTCAAAAAGCCGGCTGGAAAGAATGGGACATCTTAAGAGGCATTCTGTCGAAGTATGTTTTAGGCGGCAGGACCAAGGGGAATCTGTGGAGTGAAGCGGTATCGGAGCAGATTTTCTACCTGGTCATCAGACAGATGCAGGAAATTATAGAATTTTGGGATAAATCACCGGCAAACGGTAAGATCTGAGTGGGGAAAGGCAGGACAAGGTTCATGGGAGAAAAATCAGTACAGAAAAAGCGGTACATTGTAGAAAAAGCCAGAGATGTCTTTATGGAGAAGGGCTTTAAAAAAGTAACAATGAAGGATATTGTGGAAGCCTGCGATATCAGCCGCGGAGGTCTTTATCTGTATTTTGAGAGTACAAGTCAGATTTTTATGGAAGTGCTGCGCATGGAGAGTGAAGAGGCGGATGATGTATTTTCCGACAGCATTACGGAGGATGCTACCGCAGCAGATATTCTTCTTCTGTTTTTAAAGGAGCAGAAAAAGGAGCTTCTCCGCAAAAAAAATACGCTGACACAGGCAACCTATGAATTTTATTTTGAAAACGATCTGCCCAAGCGGGATAACATTCTGAAGAAGCAGTTTGATTCCGCAGTGAAGATCATAGAGAAATTGATCGAAGCCGGAGTGGAAAACGGTGAATTTTTGTGTGAGGACTGTGAAGGAACCGCGAGAAATATCATGTTTGTCCTGGAAGGACTGAAGATCTCGGCGCAGACCATCGGTGTGACAGCAGAGGCAGTGGATCGAGAGATCCTGTATCTGTTGCGTGGATTAGGTGTGGAAGAATAAGCAGACAACGTTTGATGATGCTTCAGGGAAGATTTCCTGGAGCATTTTCGCTGTAAAGGAAGGTAAGCAGAGAGGTAAGTTATGATAGAATCGATCATCAGTATGGAACTTCCGGCAGGAGGGCATCTGGCAATCCGCAGGAACCGGATCTGTCCGGAGCAGGAGACGAAACAGTGCCGCCGGATCAGCCTGGTCTCCGGTATCCACGGAGATGAACTGGAAGGGCAGTATATCTGTTATGAGACGGCGAGAAGAGTAAAGGAGCATCCGGAATATCTGAAGGGGATCGTGGACATCTATCCGGCATTGAATCCGTTAGGGATCGATATGGCGAGCCGCACGGTGCCGAGACTGGAGATGGACATGAACCGCATGTTCCCGGGAGATGCTTCGGGGGATATGATGGAGCGGATCACTGCAGCAGTGGTGGATTCCATTATTGGATCGGATATCTGCATGGATCTGCATGCCAGTGATATTTTCGTGCGTGAGATCCCACAGGTACGACTCAGCGAGGATTTCGCCGAGGCCCTGCTTCCCTATGCGAAAATGACCAACGCCGATATGATCTGGATGAATGCTACTGCCACGGTGCACGAATCCACCCTGGCGCATTCCCTGAATCTGCTAGGCGTTCCTACACTGGTACTGGAAATGGGGCAGGGGCATGATATCCACAGATCCTTCGGCAACCAGATCGTGGACGGAATTTTTCACATCATGAGTGAAATGGACATCTGGGAGGGACCGGAACCTGTAGTACAGGAGCCTGCGGTATCCAGTGACGGCGAAGTGGAATTTATCCGCAGCGCGGTGGACGGTGTGTTCCTGCCGTTGATCGAGCACAACCATTATGTGAAAAAGGGAGATCTGATCGGGGAGGTAGTAGACCCGTTTGAGGGCACGGTAAAACAGCAGATCCGTACCGAACGGGGAGGACTTCTGTTTACACTGCGGGCATATCCGGTGGTCTATGAAGGAGACCTGCTGGCGAGAATCCTGACGGAGTGAGAAAATTATGTTTGAAAGAGATATTTATACCATACATTCGACTTACAGAGAAGATATGCATATAAAGGGCTTCCAGTTCGGCAAGGGGGAAAAGTCGGCATGCATCGTGGGAGCAGCCAGAGGAAATGAGATCCAGCAGATGTATATCTGCTCCCAGCTGGTGAAGACACTGCGGGAGTTGGAGAATAACGGCTGCATCAGTGCCGGGAAACAGATTCTGGTGATCCCAACCATTAATGCCTATTCCGTGAACATCAGCAGACGTTTTTTCGGCGTTAAGGAAGCGGACATTAACCGGAGTTTTCCGGGCAATGATTATGGGGAACCGGCTGACCGGCTGACCAATGCACTGCTTACGGAGATCAAAGATTACGTATACGGCATCCAGTTTACGTCCTTCTACCGGCCGGGAGAGTTTGTACCGCATGTGCGTATGATGGAGACGGGATATCAGAATACTTCTCTGGCAAATCTGTTCGGACTGCCCTATGTGGTGGTGAGAAAACCGGTGCCCATTGATACCAAGACCCTGAATTATAACTGGCAGGATGAGATGACGGCAGCTTTTTCCGTCTATACGAACCAGAACAGCCAGATCGATGAGGCAAGCGCAAGGCAGGCTGTGGCAGCGGTCTTACGATTCTTAAAGCGGATGGGACTGATCCGGTACGAGAGCCATTCCGGCTATATCAGTCATGTATTATATGAAAAGGACTTAAGCGATGTACATACGAACCGGGCGGGAATTTTCCGGGGGAAGGTACATGCGGGAGACGATGTACGCTACGGCAATGAGATGGCAGAGATCATAGATCCTTACGACGGATCGGTACGGGAGACCATTCTGGCACCCACCGACGGCATCGTATTTTTTGCCCATACGGAGGCACTGATCAGCGAGAAGGATATTGCCTATCGGCTGATCCACAGACTGCATGAATGACGAACCGCTCAAAAAGGCAGGTAAAATCGGTCTAAATTTGTTGTTTTCTGCTATTGTGGGAAAAAAGCTATAATGGTATGATACTATTCAGAACCATGTAAATATAATCAGATGTTCGTCAAAGGCTCGCATTTGTAAGGGCATCTGATTATATTTATATGGTGAGATAACCACATGAGCAAAAAGTAAGCATCGTAAGATGCGGTTTTGCGAATGCGGTTCTGAATAGTGTCGCATAATATAAAATTTTCGGAGGAGAGACATGGGCAACGTAAGACGTATCTATGTAGAGAAAAAGGAACCTTATGCCGTCAAGGCAAAAGAGCTGCATGATGAACTGAAAAATTATCTGGGCATCGATGTGGCAAAGGTTCGTGAGTTTATCCGCTATGATGTGGAGAATATTTCGGATGAGGTGTTTGCAAGAGCCTGCAAGACTGTATTTTCCGAGCCTCCCGTAGATGATCTGTATGAAGAGACCATCGAGATTCCCGCGGATGCAAAAGTATTTTCCGTAGAGTTCCTTCCCGGACAGTTCGATCAGAGAGCGGATTCCGCAGTGCAGTGTGTGAAGTTCTTAAAAGAGGACGAGGAACCGGTGATCCGTACCGCTGTGACTTATATGATCGAAGGACAGGTGTCCGACGAAGAATTTTCCAAGATCAAATCTTACTGTATCAACCCTGTAGATTCCAGAGAGACCGGCATGGAGAAGCCGGATACTCTGATCACGGTGTATGATGATCCCGCTGATGTTGCTATTTTTGATGGTTTCAGAGATATGGACGAAAGCAGCCTGAAAGCGCTGTACGAATCTCTGGGACTTGCCATGACATTCAAAGATTTTAAACATATTCAGAATTATTTCCACGATGATGAGAAGAGAGATCCTTCCATGACGGAGATCCGTGTACTGGATACCTATTGGTCCGATCACTGCCGCCACACTACTTTTTCCACCGAGCTGACCGACGTGGAATTCGGTGAGGGTTATTATCGTTCTCCCTTAGAGACCACTTACCAAAGCTATCTGGATACCAGAGAAGAAATCTTTAAGGGCAGAGAGGACAAGTTCGTCTGCCTGATGGATCTGGCGCTGATGGCAATGCGGAAACTGAAAAAGGACGGCAAACTTGACGACATGGAAGAATCTGATGAGATCAATGCCTGCTCCGTAGTGGTTCCCGTGGAGATGGATTACGGCGACCACAGAGAGACCGAGGAGTGGCTGGTATTTTTCAAGAACGAGACCCACAATCATCCTACAGAGATCGAGCCTTTCGGTGGCGCTGCCACCTGTTTGGGCGGTGCTATCCGTGATCCTCTGTCCGGTCGTGGCTATGTATATCAGGCGATGCGTGTCACCGGTGCGGCAGAGCCCACCGTTCCCGTATCCGAGACACTTCACGGCAAGCTGTCCCAGAAGAAACTGGTAAGAGGCGCAGCCAGCGGTTATTCCTCTTACGGTAACCAGATCGGTCTGGCTACCGGATTTGTAAAAGAGATCTATCATCCCTCTTACGTGGCAAAGCGTATGGAGATCGGTGCTGTTATGGGCGCTGCTCCCCGCAAAAATGTCATCCGTGAGACCTCCGATCCCGGTGATATCATCATCCTCCTCGGCGGACGTACCGGACGTGACGGCTGCGGCGGTGCTACCGGATCCTCCAAGGTACATACCGATACCTCCATCGAGACCTGTGGTGCCGAGGTACAAAAGGGTAATGCACCTACCGAGCGTAAGATCCAGAGACTGTTCCGCCGTGAGGAAGTCAGCCGTCTGATCAAAAAATGTAATGACTTCGGTGCCGGCGGTGTGTCCGTTGCCATCGGTGAGCTGGCAGACGGTCTGACCGTAGATCTGGACAAGGTACCTAAAAAGTATGCCGGACTGGACGGCACGGAACTGGCAATTTCTGAGTCCCAGGAGCGTATGGCAGTGGTCGTAGACCCTAAGGATGTGGATACCTTCTTAGACTATGCCAAGGAAGAGAACTTAGAGGCTGTTCCCGTGGCGGTAGTTACCGAGGAGCCGAGACTGGTACTGAACTGGAGAGGCAAGCCTATCGTAGATCTGAAGAGAGCTTTCTTAGATACCAACGGTGCGCACCAGGAGACCAGAGTAAAAGTAGATATTCCTTCTGAAGAAGAGAATTATTTCGATAAATGGGCCGTTCCCGCAGTAGGCGAGAAGCTGGAAGAGGGAGATGTGAAGGGTGCCTGGGTGGCACTGTTAAACGACCTCAATGTATGTTCCCAGAAGGGTCTGGTGGAGATGTTTGACTCCTCCATCGGTGCCGGCAGCGTACTGATGCCTTACGGCGGAAAATATCAGCTGACCGAGACCCAGACCATGGTAGCCAAGCTGCCCGTACTGGAAGGCAAGACCGATACCGTGACCATGATGAGCTACGGCTTCGATCCTTACCTGTCCTCCTGGAGCCCTTATCACGGAGCTGTCTATGCAGTGACAGAGTCCATGGCGAAGATCGTGGCTTCCGGCGGTGATTTCAGTAAGATCCGTTTCACCTTCCAGGAGTACTTCCGCAGAATGACCGGTGATCCCGAGCGTTGGAGCCAGCCTTTCGCAGCACTCTTAGGTGCTTACGATGCACAGATCGGTTTCGGTCTGCCCTCCATCGGCGGTAAGGACAGTATGTCCGGTACCTTCAATGACATTGATGTACCGCCCACACTGGTATCTTTTGCAGTGGATGTGGCGAAATCTGGTGACATCGTTACTCCGGAACTGAAGACACCCGGCAGCAAGCTGGTGCGCTTCTCCATTGACAAAGACGATTTCGACATTCCCATGTATGAGAATGTGGCAGAATTATATGGCAAGATTCACGAGCTGACTGAGAATGGCACCATCGTATCCGCATATGCGCTGGATTCCAAGGGTGTGGCAGCAGCCGTATCCAAGATGGCATTCGGTAACAAGCTGGGTGTGAAGATCGATGATGAGGTTACCACAGACGACCTGTTCGACAACGGACTGGGTGATATCCTGGCAGAGATTCCCGCAGACAAATTTGCTGCATTGGACGAGAAGGAGCTGGATTACACCGTCATAGGTACCGTGACCGAGGAACCTGCATTCGTATACGGTGATGCGAAGATCACCATGGATGAGGCACTTGCTTCCTGGACCTCCAAGTTAGAGAAGGTATTCCCCACCAAGGCAGTGAAGGGTACCGAGGCAGTGGCAAGCGATGTCTACAAGGCAGACAGTATCTATGTATGTAAACACAAGGTTGCAAAGCCCACTGTATTTATTCCGGTATTCCCCGGAACCAACTGCGAGTACGACAGTGCGGATGCATTTGAGCGTGCAGGTGCCAATACGATCGTAAAGGTATTCAAAAACATGAATGCAAACGATATCCGTGAATCCGTAGATGAGTTTGTAAAAGCAATCGAACAGTCCCAGATCATTATGTTCCCGGGTGGATTCTCCGCTGGTGATGAACCAGATGGTTCAGGTAAATTTATTGCGAACGTATTAAGAAATCCAAAGATTGCCCAAGCTATTGATACAATGCGTGCAAATGATGGATTGATTTTAGGTATTTGTAATGGATTCCAAGCATTGATTAAATCAGGATTATTGCCTTATGGTGATATTGAAAGATTAGATGAAGAAAATCCAACATTATTCAGAAATAACATTAACCGTCATGTTTCGCATATTGCACGTACACGCATTACAAGCAATGCATCTCCATGGCTTGCTGGCATGAAAGCAGGAAATGTATATTCAGTGGCTGTTAGTCATGGTGAAGGTAAATTTGTTGCGAGTGAAGAAGTATTGAATAAGTTGATTGAAAATGGTCAGGTTGCAACACAGTATGTAAATGAAAAGGGTGTTCCAACAATGGATGGAAAAGACAACTTGAATGGTTCAAGTATGGCTATTGAAGGTATCTTCTCTGAGGATGGAAAAATCTTTGGTAAGATGGGTCATAGTGAGCGTTATGAAAAAGGCTTATTCCAAAATATTGCAGGAAATAAAGATCAGGATATTTTCGCAAATGGTGTTCGTTACTTTACACACAAGCAGGTGAAGTAGAATGACGATGCAAAAGGTAGTTCAAGATTCTTCTGGGATCGTAGGCTTGTTCAATGTAGAACAAGCCGCCCAGAACATCTATTTAGCAATGCATGCCATTCAGCATCGTGGACAAGATGGTGTTGGTGTGGCTGTGAGTAATGGGGAAAACGTTGTTTGTAAAAAGGGATTAGGATTGTTGTCTGAGAATTTAAAACAAGATACATTGAATTCTTTAGCTGGTGATATAGCGATTGGTCAACTTCGCATGGCTACAAAAAATGATTCTCAATTAGAAAATGTTCAACCAATTATGGTGCGTAGTCACCAAAGATATTTTGCGGTCGTATCAAGTGGTATGGTCACAAATGCAGTTTCATTAAGAACAAAGTTAGAGAATGAAGGCTTAATTTTCCAGGGGACAAGTGATTCTGAATTGTTAGCACACTTGATTCAATTGAATCCGGGTTCTTTTGAAGAAAAAATCACAAAGGCTTGTCGTATGATGAGTGGTGCCTACACATTTATGGTCATCACAAAAGATAGTTTATATGTAGTAAGAGATCCACATGGAATCCGTTCTTTATATATTGCCAAAGTAAATGATGGATATCTTGGTGGAGAATTTGTTCGTGAAGTAAATCCAGGTGAATTAATTTGTTTTGATCGTACAGGAATTAAATCAAGTCAAATTTTTGAAAAAACTGAAACTAAAGCTTGTGCTTTAGAATATGTATATTACTCTAGACCGGACAGCGTTCATAATGGTTTAACGGTTCATGAAGTAAGAAAACAATGTGGTTATTATTTAGCCAAAGAAGAGGATGTTAAGGCGGATATTGATATTGGTTCTACATTTATTCGTCCGACAGAACAACAAAGAATGCAAGGTATGCGTGTGCGTTTAAATGCGATCAGTTCAGTTGTTAAAGATAAAAGTGTATATCTAGTGGATGATAGTGTTGTAAAAGGATTTACATCACGTAGAATTTGTCAGCTATTAAAAGAGGCGGGGGCAAAAGAAGTGCATTTGCGTATTGCTTCGCCAATGTTGAAATATCCTTGTTTATATGGAGCGGATTCAACGGCACAAAAAGATTTAGCCGCTTTCAATTATTCGGTAGATGAAATGAAACAGTTGTTCCAAGTGGATTCGTTACGTTTTATAAGTGTAGAGGATTTCAAGAAATGTGTACCTGAAACAAGTTGTTTAGCTTGTTGTACAGGTGAATATCCAGAAGAGTTACAAGATTATAAAGATGAGGTAAAGGAGTAGAGTATGGCAGAACATTATGCAGCAGCAGGCGTTAGTTTAGAGGCAGGATATAAATCTGTTGAATTGATTAAGGAGCATGTTAAGAAAACAATGCGTCCAGAAGTATTAGGAGGACTCGGTGGTTTCTCTGGTGCGTTTTCATTATCTAAAATTAAAGATATGGAAGAGCCAGTGTTGCTTTCTGGTACGGATGGTTGTGGAACAAAAGTTAAACTTGCGATGGTTATGAATAAGCATGACACAATTGGTATTGATGCTGTCGCAATGTGTGTGAATGATATCGCATGCTCTGGTGGAGAACCGTTATTCTTCCTGGATTATATTGCCTGTGGCAAGAATTACCCGGAAAAGATCGCTACGATCGTAAGCGGTGTGGCAGAGGGCTGTAAGCAGTCAGGCTGTGCACTCGTTGGTGGTGAGACAGCAGAGCATCCGGGTCTTATGCCTGAGGACGAGTATGACCTTGCAGGCTTTGCAGTTGGTGTGGTTGACAGAAAGGACATCATCACAGGCGAGGGATTAAAGGATGGTGATGTACTTATCGGAATGGCATCAACAGGCGTACACTCAAATGGATTTTCACTTGTCAGAAAGATTTTCAAGATGGACAAGGAGACATTAAATACATATCATGAGGAGCTTGGCACTACACTTGGAGAGGCACTTCTTGCCCCTACAAGAATCTATGTAAAGGCTCTTAAGGCTGTAAAGGACGCAGGAGTCACAGTAAAGGCCTGCAGTCATATTACAGGTGGCGGCTTCTATGAGAATATCCCACGTATGCTCATCGATGGCAAACGTGCCGTAGTTGAGAAAAACAGCTACCCTGTCCCACCAATCTTTAAAATGATGGCTAGAGAGGGAAATGTCGAGGAGCAGATGATGTACAATACCTACAACATGGGACTTGGAATGATTGTCGCAGTTGACCCTGCAGACGTGGACAAGACTATGGAGGCTATGAAGTCTGCCGGAGATACACCATACGTAGTCGGAAAGATTATTGACGGCGAGAAGGGGGTAGATCTCGTATAATTACATTCAAATGAGGGGCAAAATACTTTTTGACCCTCATATCATTATATTGTTAATAACGTATACATCGTTGTGAGGAAAAAGAATGAAAATTGCAGTATGTGTATCGGGTGGCGGCACCAATCTTCAGGCCATCATAGATGCAATAGATAACGGAACAATTACAAACACACAGATAGAGGTTGTTATCAGCAACAACGCAGATGCATATGCGCTTGAGAGAGCTAAAAAGGCTGGAATAAAGGCAGTATGCATCTCGCCAAAGAATTATGAAAGCAGAGCTGCCTTCAATGAAGATTTCTTAAAGCAGCTTAACTCATATCATGTGGATTTAGTCGTACTGGCAGGCTTTCTGGTAGTGATTCCACCTGAGATGATAAAGCAGTACAGAAACAGAATCATAAATATCCATCCATCGCTCATACCATCCTTCTGCGGCACAGGCTACTATGGTCTTAAGGTGCATGAGGGAGTGCTTGCACGCGGTGTGAAGGTGACAGGTGCCACATGCCACTTTGTGGATGAAGGCACAGACACAGGCCCTATTATTTTACAGAAGGCAGTCGAGGTAAAGCAGGGCGACACACCTGAGGTGCTTCAGCGCAGGGTTATGGAGCAGGCTGAGTGGAAAATCATGCCACACGCTATCGACCTGATAGCAAATGGCAGGGTGTCAGTAGAAGACGGACATGTTATTATAGATGAGAAGTAATGACAGTGCTGTAAGTAATTAGTATGTAAACATAGATAGATTATGATTACCGGACAATGAAAAGCTTATATATAGCTTAAGTATAGGAGGCAAAAATGAAGGTATTAGTAGTAGGAAGCGGCGGAAGAGAGCATGCAATATGCAGGGCTGTTGCAAAGAGCTCACGCGTTGACAAGATATACTGTGCACCGGGTAATGCAGGTATCGCTGCACTTGCAGAGTGTGTGCCAATCGGTGCGATGGAATTTGATAAGCTCGTATCATTTGCAAAGGATAATGCCATTGATTTTACAATCATCGGTATGGATGATCCGCTTGTAGGAGGTATCGTTGACGAGTTCGAAAAAGCAGGGCTCAAGTGCTTCGGACCAAAGAAGAATGCAGCTATTCTTGAGGGCTCAAAGGCATTTTCAAAGGACCTCATGAAAAAGTATAATATCCCTACTGCGGCATATGAGAATTTTACTGATGCCAAAGAGGCTCTTAAATATTTAGAGACAGCAAAGTTCCCTATCGTGTTAAAGGCAGACGGACTTGCTCTCGGAAAGGGTGTGCTTATCTGTAATACTCTTGAGGAGGCAAAAGAGGGTGTCAGAACCATCATGGAGGACAAGAAGTTTGGAACAGCCGGAAACACCATGGTAGTTGAGGAGTTCATGACAGGCCGTGAGGTTTCGGTGCTTTCATTTGTAGACGGAAAGACTATCAAGATTATGTCATCTGCGCAGGACCACAAGCGTGCAGGCGATGGAGATACAGGCCTTAATACAGGCGGCATGGGTAATTTCTCACCTAGTCCGTTCTATACCAATGAGGTCGATGATTTCTGCAAGAAGTATATTTATCAGGCAACTGTAGATGCTATGGCTAAAGAGGGAAGACCTTTTACAGGAGTTATTTTCTTCGGACTCATGCTCACAGAGGATGGACCAAAGGTGCTTGAGTAC
>OHLE01000710.1_pt1 | contig 17008 bp, 21 predicted proteins | sample 1568971 | NCBI WGS metagenome assembly OHLE01 (sample SAMEA3879556, study PRJEB24766) | human gut metagenome | biome: human-associated habitat; feature: feces | place: USA | collected 1985/1987
TTCATATTTATTTTTATATTTAATATAATAATCTGATATTAGTTGATGTCCCATCTTGAATATACCTTTCCTCTTCTGGATATATGGTAACCTGGATATCCGGGTATATTATCTTCTAGGATTTTATTTTGATACTTACCTTTCCCATGTTGATATATAGGAGAAGTCCAAGATAGACTCCTAATCTTATTCTTGGACCCTGTAAATTGTGTTTTCTTACTCATCGTCTTCCTCCTCTTCATCTTCTGATTCATTATAGGATTCGTATTCTACTCCATCTATGGGATAACAGTTTTCTGTAAGAGCTTCTAGTTTCTTACGAGTAGTACCAATGGTATTTATATCTGCTTTCCTTAAAAGCTTTCTTCTTAAGTCGTCGTCTTCTTCCAAAAGCTTTTGAAATTTCTCCTCCCCTCTTGCAAGAGTTTTATCCTTGAGTTTATATACTCCACCTGAGGATTTAACGATTATATCGTTTTCTACCAATACATCTTCTAATCCAAAGCATCTATCAAATCCAACCTCATGGAACTTAGGATTGAAGTATACTGGGCATTTGCTGATTGTAGGTCTTGGAGGAGCAACTTTATTTTTAATAAGTCGAACCGTGACGAGTTTCCCAGCTTTGCGTTCTTTACCCTTTTGCTTAACAGTGATAGATCTTCCTGAATAGAAAGCAGCTCTGATTGAAGCGTAGAACTTAAGTGCTGCGCCTCCTGTAGTTGTTGTATTATCTTTTCCGAATCCAACATTCAATGCAGTTCTTAATTGATTAATATAAATCTGTGTAACTCCCAGTCGATAAAATAATTCGCTTCTGATACGGAAGTATTTATACAAAGCCTTTGCTCTACCTCCCATCTCTGCTTTAGCATCCGTCATTTTTGAATCTATGTTATCTGCACAATCCATAGCAGCAACTGAATCTATTACCAGAAGTATTGGTTCATTGTGTGTTAACTGAGATCTGAAATACAATGCTAAGTCTGCTACTGCATCCGCAACATTCTCAATACGAGTATCATTAACTACTGTAACTCTTTCTGGATCAACTCCATTAGTTTGAGCCCAGGAATTCATCCATGATTGTTCAGCATCTACCCATATTACATGCCCTCCCAGTTGTTGACATGAATAAGCAAAGTTGTAAGCTATAAGTGATTTACCAGAGGATTCTTCTCCTGCTACTTCTAGGATTTTACCAAATGGGATTCCTCCACCAAAGGTATAATTCAATGCAAAGAAAGTACTTGGTAACCATAGACCTGTTTCTTTTGTTTCAGAAGCAAGTACTATTGATGACCCATATTTCTTTAGTAATTCGTTTTTAGAGGGAACTTTTAAACCCACTTTTCCTTTTGCCATACTGTAATGTATTAACATAAATAAAGGAGATAACCAATTTCTTGAATTACCTCCTCTACCAACCATTTATAAAACCAATTTATCAAATATCTGACTTATACTTTCTCTTTTTCTTCTTAGGTTCATCATCATCCATGTAGTGATCCTTATGAATGCCTTTCTTTTTCTTCTTTGGTTTTTCATCCTCTTCATCAGAATCTCTTCCTTCTTTTAAGAATGATACCAAAATTTCTTCCAGTTCATCGTAATCTTTAATCTGAGATCTTACTATGGATTCCAAATCTACGTTACCTGAATACTTCTTGTCAAGTTTAGTAGGTTTACATGCACGAGCAGAATATGTAGTATCATTCTTACCTGAACCAGAACGGATAATTTTTATATCGTATCCAGTTCTTGGGTCTGTCATATCTCCAGCTTCGTCTTCATCCAAGTAAAGGTCGATAATATCCTGGTATACTGATCTTGGGATTAATACTCCCTTATCTTTTCCTTCATAATCTACCTTAGTACCTTTCTCATCTGAATATACTATTCCACCCACTACGTATTTTCTTCTTGGTACCAGCATCTTTGCAAGTTCCTGGTCATCTGGGTCTTTTGAGTTTTTCAGTTCTTGGTACTTTTCCATAAATGGGCATGGTTCATCAAAAGTAGCCGGGGAAATAACTCCTCCCAAATCCTTATTAAGATAGAATTGAATCAATTCAATACCCAATTCCTGGTCATCTCCTGGAGATTTGATTCTCATTCTTAAAGTTCCCTCTTTAGGGAATACCAATCCACTACCATTACCCTTGGATTCTAATTGTTTTTTCCGGGCTAACATCTTATCTTTAGTAGTCATGCCACTAGAAGATAATTTCTTTTTCTTTTTGTCCTTATCTTTAATCATATCAATCTAAGTTATTGGGTTCTGAGTATGAAATCTCATTTAAAGCTAATACGGTGAACAGACCCTTTTCATAAAAGGGTTGTAATTCCTGAGGTAAACAGTTTTTATCGAATTGATGTTCTTTACCAGCATACAATCCATATTCGATTATACGACCAATTTCCACGTGGTCCTTGTAAGTTTGATATTCTTCTGTAATTACACCAGATTTAATAACAACACCCTTACGAGGAACTCCTTCCTTTACCCTATCTGGGATAATAATACCAGAAGCAGTGGTATTAATCTCTTTGGGAGAATATACCAAGATTTTATTTTCTACGGGTAAACCTGGAATACTATTACCAAGCTTCTTAGCTACTAGAGTTGATATAAGTTGTAAATTATACATATTTATAAAATTTAGTTAGTAATCTTTTATAGTTCCTACTGTAACTTACGGATATTGGCATTAAGAGTTCTTAAGATGCCTTCTCTACTCTCATAAGCTTTACAGATAGCTATAAATTTATTAGCTTTAGCTGCAGCCTTTAGATACCTTTTGCAAATAGATTTATATTTGGGGTTTATATTAGCTTTATGAGATACGTAATCATTATTGAACCTCTCATTGGAATCTTTTATAAATACCCATGCAGCAGAATATGCTTCCTCTTTTTCTCTTGCTAAAGCATCTCTTTGTTTTATATACTTATCTCTTAATGAAGCAAGTATATAATAACTAGAGGGAGAATCCTTTAGCTGAGAATTTAATAAGTTCTCATTGATAGATAATTCCTTTTGAATATCTATTTCTAAGGTTCTACCCTCAAATACTACCTTAAGTTTATTTATCTCGGTTTTCATCTTTCAACTTAAAAACGTTTTTCATATCTTCTGCAGAATACTGACCATTTTCGATATCTCTCTTAACTTGTAGGAAAGCAATATTAGCCCTAGAATCTAATTTGGGATAACTAGTAAGGGATTGATATTTGTCTAACAGATTATACAGAGAGTATAATCGTAAATCGCAAAGGTAATCTATACCAGCAACTTCAAGTAATTTCATGAAGATTACATAAAATCTAAGAGTAGTATCATCAAAGCATTCTACTGTTTCTTCATCCATCTTAGAAAGTGAATGAGTTCTGAGTGATTCTATGTTTGAATTGAGAAATTTTATATGTTTTCGGATAGAGTTGATTAACCTTCGGTCTTCATGGTGAAGTCTTTTGTGTAATCTATCCAAAATTTCATCCATTTCTTGGAATGATTGTTCTAATACTCCAGATAACATGTAAGTTACATTGATTACCTTGTCAGCCTCTTTCTTTAATGTGTCATTTTCCATAATCTAAAATTTTAATTAGTTATGTTGTCATAGTATCCTCTCTTCTCGTTTCTGTAGTGGTAGATACTGAATCTGAATGCTTTATATTGGTTTTACAACCTGGGCATGATATTATCCTAAAAACATCCAGAGTAGTTTTATCATAAACCTTTATAGTTTCACTTACATCATATTCAAATTCACAATCACATACTGGGCATTTAGCTCTCCATACCGTGGGTCCGTTTAAAATCTTCTTCATATTGTTTCATTTGTTTGTTAAAACGTTTCTTATACTCTGAAATAGGTATATGTTTATATTTCTTATGCTCTTCCATGTATTCTTCTACTGAAAAATCTGGCTCAAGCATTTTCCTATAATCATATCCAGGAATAAAAGGTAGTTCTTCTGCCATAGATCTACCTATGACAAAATCCATGTCCATAGTAACATCATCTATCTGAAAACCAAAATAGGGTTTAGTTAATGGGTTTCGATAAATTTGCCACATCTCATAAATACTCCATGTGTTTATGTTTTCTGGTTTAGTGATTTGATAATTAGCATCATGGACTAAGCATACTGATTTTGTAGGAGGTAATTTTCCTTGTCTCATAAGGTAGTATATTAATATACTACCAAATAAACACATATCTGATGCTGCAGATTGACAAGGGAAATTCAAGGCTAATCGTAAAGCATAAGCTTCTTCTCCTCTATCTGAAGAATAAATTTGGGGTAATCTTCGTTTTCTACCAAATAAAGAAACTAAGTAGCCATTCTTTCTAAGGAATTTCTCTTGTTTCTTTAAGAAGGTTTTTAGCTTAGGATGTTGACCAAAGAATATATCCATTTCCTTTTGTGCTTCTTCTGGTGTAACTATGATACCAGATTTTGGGTCAGATAATTTTACTGCTAGTAATTTAGCACCAATTCCATAAATAAGTCCAAATGCAATCTGTTTAGCTTGCTTTCTCCTTACCTTCCATATCTTATGATCTGGGTGATTTTCATCCTCATATATTTTTAAAGCTTCTTCATAAGGAACATGATATTTGGTAGCAGCAATTGCCAAGTGAGGGTCCTGACCAGAGTTAAAAGCATTTAAGTAAGTTTCATCTCCAGATAAGTGAGCCATAATTCTTAACTCTGCCTGGCTAAAGTCACTAGCAATATAAAGGGTTCCTTTTGGAGCAACCAATTGTTTCTTTATATTTGGGTCTACTGATGTCTTGGGTATTTGCTGAGCATTGGGCTCTGCTGAAGATAATCTTCCCGATGTAGTTCCATGAATAAGGAATCTTCCGTGTAGTCTATTATCATCTTGAGTTTTCTCATGCCAACCCTCTATATAGGTTTTATACATTTTCTCTAAACCTCTCAACTCTAATAAACTATCTAGGAATACTGCTTTAGGTGAATCAGGTTTTTTAACTGTTAACCTTAAATTAGTGAGTGTTTCTTCATCTGTACTTGGTTTACCAGAATCATTCTTTTTGATTACCTCGAAATTAAATCCTTCCTCTGAATACATTAATTGAGGTAAATCTACTGAACTACCTAAACTTACTGGTCTGATTAACTCTAATTCCTTTTTAGTAGTAAAAACTCCTGCCCTTATATTAGCAATCTTTTGTTCCCTAGATTGTATTTTTCTCTTATCTACTTCAGGATCTAAGTTTTCTATCTCTTCCTCTAATTTAGCAATGTATTTTTCAATCTTGGATTGATTATATAGTTTAGTAAACTTCTTTACTTTAGGCAAATTATATATTGCTTCCTTAGCTGCTTCTATCTTTGGTAAGTAGGAATCTAACAATTCTTGGTTGAATGACCTATCTACATATAAACCATTCTTTTCTACAGAAGTTAATACCCTAGAAGCAGTCATGATTAAATTACGGTAAGTATTATATAATCCCAAGTCAATTAGCTTCTTTTCGAAGAAAAGCATTAATCTAAGAGTATAATCAGTATCTTGACATCCATAGTGGCAAAGAGGTTCCATTTCTTTTTTATCCCATGGAATCTTATCGAATTTATCTTGCTTTTCATAATCTCCGTATTCTGGTAAATACCTTCTTACCATAGACTTCAAGTCATTGGGTTTTTCTTCATTCAAGAGATATTTAGCAAGCATACCATCCAAACATACTCCTCGATAATAGATATTATACTTCTGAAATATCTGATCATCAAATTTATAATTCCAAGCAACCTTAACTACATTTGGATTTTCAATTATCTCTTCACCAAATTTACGAAGCATCTTTTTCCAATTCCAACCACTAGAAGTATACTTCTTTGTTTCGAAATGGTCTAAAGGTATAGAACATCCAAAACCCGGTTGAAAAGTTACTGATAATATAGTGGGTTTAAAAGATTTATTATATATTGGCTCGGCATTTGTTTCAAAGTCTACAGAAGCATAACCAGTTTGCTTACAGCATTGAATAAGTTTCTTTAGCTCTTGTTTATTGGTTATAATCTTATATTTCGTTTCCATACTAGAAGTTTTTTAAATAAAATAAGGAAGTATATCTTCCCAGACCTACTTCCTTAAACCTGATATGAGTTACTTTAAATCATTTTGCGAAAATGACATCAAAACAAAATAGAAATAAAGCATGTATTATATGATAGTATCCTCAAATACTCTTAGAGAACTGGCTAACTTATCCCAGTCTTTTTGATAAGTATGTAATGAGTCTATGGTGTGATACAAATAACCTGGTTTTACTCCAACCTCTTTAGCTACATATTCCATTAATCTCCATGCAAGGTATACATCATTACCAAAGTGAGTAACAAAGTCCGAACTTCTTTGGTGATAGCAAATGTGTAATATCTTCTCTCCCTTACTATTCTCTCGGATAAGGAAATCATAGTACATAGAGCAGGGTATACGTTTATTACCATGGTAATAAAGAGTATCATCTTCACCATTACCATTAAATATAGGTAATACCGCTTTACGAGTATCAGAATCTGATCTTAGTAATTGTATGGTATAGGGAAGAATTACCATCCTTTCATTATAGGTATAATCAAATTTACCATCTACCAAAAACTGTTCCCATAAGTCTTTTCTTAATTCCCAAGCTTTGCCCGGGTTAATTACCTCAGAAGTATTAATCCTTTCTTGGAACTCAGCATCTGCCCATTCCCTAGATCTTGAATAGAAGAATAACCACGTTGGATCTTGCAAAGAAGTTAAGCAATATTGTTGGCAAATGATCTCTTTAGTTACAAAATCTTCATTACCTTCAATATTCTTATTCTGGTAAGTCTTTGGTTTTACAGTTTGACCATAACTGTTGAGTTCTCTGCCCATTTCAGACATTAACTCATAACTACTGCTATAAATTCTCATTTCTTCTGTTTTAAAAGTTTCTTCTTATATGCTTTACGTTGAGAGTAAGAGATTACATTCTCGGGATATTCGATATCTTCATATTCAAGAAGTAATTCCTTTGCTTTCATAGATTTATATGTTTCCTTATATAAATCTGGTCGAAGCACTTTAAAACTTCTAAAGAATACCTTAAAACTAGAGAAATCTTTCTCTTTACCGTTTTGAAATTTATCAAATACCTCATTCAACCTCTTTATCCAAGAATTTTCCTTATCAGTTCCCTTTAATACCTTCTTCAAAGGTTTATGAGTATGATACATCAGAAGTGTTTCTACATTCCCATACATTTGAGTGGCAAATAAATTGATTTGTACTGATTGTTCTGGTCCGTACACATATTCCGCCATTCGTTGTATTAGTAAGAAGTCGAAGATTAACCTTTTTGTTATCTCGGATGCCCTGATTACCATTGTAATAACAGGTATGTCTTCCCCAAATCGTTTGGAGAATGTAGCAGCAATTAAACATTGTTTACCGTTATCATGATGATTATTAAACATATAAGTAACGTTGTAATTCTGATTATACTTGGTTTTTAGTACTCTCAGCTTACTACGCAATAAATCAAGCTTATTGAAATCAATGTAATTGTTCAGTAAGCTTGTCCACTTAGTCTCTTTATAATTGAAACATCTACCATAATCAAAGTCTGGGTCTACCCAAGCTTTACGTATTTTTATAAATACGTTATATACCACAGCTACTCCACTGTTTGCGGTAGCACCTTTTGCAAATAAAGATGGTTCTAGTCTTAGAAATCCTTCATTTAACTTTTCCCATGCTTCTTGTGAAGTAGCAAATTCTAATGAATGGATTTGCTCTTCTGTATTAAGCTCTAAGCCATTTAATTGTTTATTCCAACCTGACACAAATACCTCCTTTCATTAATACTGTGTAGTGATTCTCCATTCATTCAACCGTTCTTTCTTGAAATACAGCTCGTATATACCCAATGGAGTAAATCCCATTATTGATAGGAATCCCATATAATAATAGAATGCCTCTACCAGCCTATCCTGGAATTCTAGTTCTTTAGTTATTACTGGTGACTGTTTCCATGTACGATTCTTAAGAGTATTTCTAGCAAGATTCAAAACATACACTATCTGAAACAAAATATTTTTCTCATCAGTATGCAAATTTGGACTCATTTCCTTGAATCCCTTTATATACTCGGAAGTTTTATCCTCAATTGTTTCGGATATTAGCTTGAAATTTTTGAATATACTACTAACGGCATCCATCTCTAAAATCATATGAATGCCGAATGCCATTACGTCTTCTAAATTTTCTACTGCCTTTTGCCCTTTAGTCAGTTCTTTGTTTGCCCAACTATAGATATCCTCTGGCAATATATTAGCATATATCATAGCTGATAAGAAGAATCCTATTGCATCTGCTTGTTCTTCATTAGCATTCTGTAGATTGTTGATTATCTGAATCTCTTCTACATCAGTATATAAATTGGTATTCCATCCCTTATTTTCTAGAATATCATTTATATTAGAAGTAGATTCATAACCTTCCATTAACTCCTCTACTACTTGAGATATAAGGGTTTTCATAAGAGATTGATTTTTAGTACTGTTAATATCCATGGGATATTCTGGTAACCTTTCTAAGGGTTTATAACAATCTAATTGACGATAGCCAATCTCATACATATTCTCAAGTTCAAGCCCCTGTTTGATTTCAGGGGCTTTTTCTTTCAGATTAGAAATATCCATAGTAATTATTCTTTTTCTGGTACTGTATGATAAGAGAATAAGTGTAATACTTGAACCAATACGCTTCCAGCTTCGATTCCAATGATCTCAGAAGTTGGGTTGAATACACTTACCACTACTTCATCTCCTGGAACTTGACCAAGTACTTCTATACCGTATACTAACCCACTGTTGATGGAATTAGTTTCTTCATTTGCAGCTTTCAGTACGGATTTAACTGGAGTGAATTCTTCAATATGAATACCGGTTGGGATTAATAACCTGGTGTTCTGACCAAGAACGATAGTTTTAATATGACCCTCACTGTTTCTATCTAAGTCGAAAGATACTTTACCGAATCCTTGTGGATTGAAGATTCTATTCAACCAGTTCCATTTCTGTTTGATTACTCCGTTATTGTATTCCATGAGAATATCAATCGTAAGATCTTCAGGAAGATACAGATAGAATCCCTGATCTGCTTTCTTGGGATATTTTACCTTTCTTGATACTGTATACTTTATATGAGAATTCTCTATCAGTTGTAGTCTTCTTTCGTGATCTTCTACTTTAACTTCTAGAGTTTTAATCCGTTCCTCATGATTATTTAGTTTAGATTCTGCAGTATCTAATCTAGTATCAAGATTATGTATCTCGGTAGCATGTCTGTTCACTACACTGTTTAAAGTTGAATACCGATTCTCTAATACCGATATCCTATTCGCTAGTTCATCTAAAGTTGCCATATATTATGATTATTAATTAGTTGATCCGAATCCATTATTACCTCTTGTTCCCCAATACTGAGCATCATTGTAGAATTCTTCATGAGTTACTTCTTCGGGTTCTGTAAGATAAATGGGTACATGAATAAACTGTACTAACTTGGTTCCAGCTTCTATTATTTGAAACTCATGAGAAGTATTATATATACCGATATGAATCTCTCCAGTATAGGGAGAATCTACTATCTCGGCAGTATAGATAAGCCCTTTCTTAGTTGATATACCAGATTTGTTTGCTGCCATCAGCATAGAAGACCTTGGTTCTAATAAACCTTTGATACCCGATGGGATAAGTATTCTGGTAAATGGGGAAATGTAAATTACTTGTACCTGGTTATTTGAATTATATTCAAGTGTTACTTTACCAGGTTCAGGTATTTCACAATGGAATATTAACTGTGGATTAGCTTTTACTAAATCCTGTAGAGTTAAATCTTCAGGGATATAGAAATCTAAACCTGCATCTCCTTTGTTTCCTCTTGATGGAGACTTTACGTCTCTTACTTTGATAAATCTGAATTTGTTCATATTATATTACACTGTTTTAAAAGTTGGCCATAAGTTAATGTTGAGGGATTTCCCTTGTGAATACCAAGAGAGTTCATTATCTTTCTTACATCCCTGCTTCCATTGCCACATACATTAGCAAGTATATCCTCTTGTTTCACATAGTAATTTGGGTTGTTAAGGTATACCTTGAACATAGCCCATATCATTTCTATTTTTGCATTCTTTATAAAGTTCTCTAATACGTTTTCTTGGTACTTCGAATTTCTCAACGGTTTTGATAATAACTTCTTTTCTTTCTTTCCCTTTCCGAATCAAGCCTCGGATGTATTTCTTGATTCCAACCGTGTCTTCTAATACATCCAAATCCTTGTATTGATTCTTCTGTTCTAGCTCTTTCCTTGTGATATTCATATTCTGTGACATCTTGAATGCACATAATTCTGAGTCTCCGCATAGTTTACATTCTTTAGTTGATAAGTCATAACCAATACCAAAACAAGGATCTGAATTAGAACCCAGTTCTGCAATATTAATAGGTTCTAAGGGATCCTGATTCTTGATATCAGGTAAAGTTTGTTTCTTCTTTGCCATAATTCCCAATTTAAAATTCTTTATGATAATATCTTATGATTTGAACATCCATCATCTCATCTTGATACAGAGCAATATATGAATGTCCTATACCATTTATAAATAGTTCCCTGATAGACAGAAGAATGGGTGGTACTTCTATTTCAGAAGTATATATCTGAACTTTGATTACTAACCCAGATTGAAAATGAATCATAAAATAATATCGAACTTCATCGAGCTTATCTCTTGATTTTTTGATAGGAGTTATATATTCTATTCCTATACCATTGAATATATGTTCTGGAGGTATTACAGAACAATTGAATAATGATTTGATTTTTTGTAGAATCTTCATTGTTTATGATTATTAATGGTTAATGCCTCTTAACGTAACATGTAATATACCTTTCCTCCTACGGAGAAAAAGTATATACTCATAGTCAGAAATTATTATCCTTGAAAAGGCTTATGTCTAGGGTACTTATCCCAGAGCTTACTTAACCGGATAACTTTAAGTCCTTGATCTTGATAATACTTTCTTCTATGATTCCCATGCCTACTTAAATAATTCCCGGGATAATGTAAATCATCTAGGTAAACTTTGGATTTGGATTCATCCTTTCTTACCAATCGTCCTAAGAACTGAATTGATTTTTCTTGAGAATCCATACTGGCAGTATTCAACAGATATCTGAGCTTAGGAAAGTTTTTACCTCGAGCAATAATTGTAGTTGATACAAGGATATCTATTTTACCCTCCCTAAAATCCTTCATTATCTGTTGTCTTAATTTAGTAGGAGTATTAACATGCACATAAGCAATATTATAGGTATTATCTAGTCTTTCTTTAAAGAATTTGCATAGATTTTCACAGTGTACAATATGCTTACATACTACGAGAGCAGGATATCTACCTTGATTAAGGTTCCATTTCAACCTATCTAATGCCATGGTCCAGGCAATCTTATTATGGGTAATGGAATCATCATATATTTCATTATAGGACATACAATCTGATTCCCAATTACCAAACCAAGGTTTACCTTCTACTGTTTTTACAATTGTCTTTGTTGAATACCCTTTCTTAATCGAGTCCTTAAGTTTAAACTCTGCTATTACATCGCCAAAGAAACAACGTAAATTCATATTCTTAACTTTATCCTTGGCAAGCTTACTCATATAAATGGTACCAGATAATCCGATTCTAACTCGGGTATTAAATAACCTAGTGATCACATTCTGATATTGCTTACTACCTCCTTGGTCAGCTTCATCGATTAATACCATATCAATCTTAGCAAGTTCATTCTGATAATATTTCATATTCCGAGAAATAGATTGAACCATACCGATGGTAAAATTACTCCAGTTTAAAACTTTACCCTGAACAAAGGTAATATCTTCTCCCGGTAGATATTGCTTAAATTCATCTCTAGCTTGATTTAACCAATCGGAGTCATTAGTTATAAGCAAAGTCTTTAATTGCTTCTTATATGATAAATATAAGGCAGACATAATCAGAGTTTTACCTGCATTTACTGTATAATCTAATACCCCAATCTGAAAAGGTGTTTCACCTAGTTTATTAGATAAGATTGCCTTAACAGCTTTCTCTTGTTCGGGTCTTAATTTATACTTACCTATCTGAGTTACAACTTTACCGACTTTAGGTAAAGGTTGTCTCATATCTACTATGATAGGCTTAATTCCAAGTTCAATACATCTTTTATATACTGAAGGAAGTAAGCCTATCTTAAATTGACCAGTCTTGGTTATATACTTTATTTTGCCATCCCAGTTTTGCATACCCCGTTGCCTAGTACGGAGGTAAAAGGCATTGGGGTGTCTGATAGCAAATTCGTTATATAACTTAGTTGCATATTTTAGAGGTATATCTAATTCTGCAACGTTACAATTACGAATTATGATTTTCATATGATTACTGTTACTGATTTACATTTCTTGGGTTCGTCACCAGAATCTTCATATTCTTTCAGAGCTTTCTTTAAAAGAGAAATGTGATATTCTTCATCAGCAATGAATTTCTGGATAAGATAGGTAACTGGAATATAATCACTTCTCTTTATATACTCTTCTTTTTTATTCAGAGAATCGAATACTTTATAATATTCTTCTAGAGTTTCTTTTTCTGCTTGTAATGATAATCTTAAAGCAGATTCTGCTGAAGTACCAAGATCTATTAGGGGATGTATAGTTAACTGATTATTTCCTGGTATATCGGTGTCCATTACATCAGAAGCTTTTAATAAGAAGTCTCCCAGCTTATCATAATGTACCATCTCTACTAATCCGATACCAAGCATTAATTCTCCTATTTCTTCAAACCTAGCCTGATGCTGAGTATACATAAGGATTGAAGCTAATTCTGAATACCGAGTATTTTTATATAAATCATACAAGGGCAAGATTATTTCCTTAGGCCATTTCTGAACTATAGAAATATCGGGGTATTCTACTTTGCTATCGGAATAATCCAAAGCATTTACAGTGGCTTCTGCCATCTCTTCTAAACGATTTTTAAAAGCTTTCATAATTTATTAATTTTTGACCAGAGGCTTCCCTCTACTTTAGGTTCCTCTGATTGTGAATGATTCTTATGTTTAAATAGGTATTTATTATATCTTTCGATAGCCTTGTCATTATACATCTGACTGGGTTCGGGTAAACCATTACACCAAGCAAGAGATTCGAATTGAGCATCGATAAATTGGGTGGGATCCCATCCTTTCTCAGATAAGAATTTATCTAGCCTTACAAAGTGTATATACTTATCTGGCTGATTAACGAATGATTCATATATGCCAGTAACATCAGCTACTCTCTTTATAAAGTAATCATGTATAGCTTTAGCATTACCAGAATCCTCTTCCATTTCCAAAGTAGCAGAATATAAATCTGATATCTTTTCTGACATAACCGATAACCTGTTTAAAAGATTATTGTAATTACCATCCATTTTCTTGATACCAAGTTCGATGTATTTGATAAAACCTTCCCGGGTATCTAATTGGAAATCTTCACAGAATTGATTACATAGCTCTGCTATCTTTTTACATACTGCCCAATTTCTTGGTTCTGTTTCTCTTATTTTTCTAACTCCTCTATGCTTTAGTTTTATACGAGTTGCATATATAATATCAGCAACTAAAGCAGCATCTCCCTTAGATGCTAGTAAAATGTTAGAAACTTTCTTAGTTGTCTTATTGTTTGTAACAACTACAACTCTAGTATTTATGGCTTCCTTACGAGCAATAACAAAGAAAGCATCAATCGGAAAATTATATACCTCTAACTGAGATAGGATTTTTTCGAATTGATGCTTAGTTATATGAATAGAGGGGTCTCTCATACTATTCTCTTTCTAAGTTTACCGCACTTCTTACATTTTAATAGGATTTTTCCAACAATCAGTATATTCAGTTTTACTTACCACCTCCCAATCATGAAGGCATAAATATTTGGCTCTTATAGCTTCTAATAATTGTTTCATATCTTTTAATTTAAGTTTATATATTATAATATGAAATCCTCAATCCAAGGAGTTTCTAAGTTTCAATAAATCTTGATAAGATTGGTACCGAGTATTATATATTAACTTAAGTACTTCTTTACGGCCTAGATCATTACAATCTTTACCTTCAGGCAATTGTATAACTTTGACCTTTTTATAAGCGACCAATTTGAAAGCCAGGTTGATTGAATATTTGATAGCATCAGGGTCCAGGAGTAATATAAATCTATTAACTGGAGATTTGATAAGCTGGTTAACTTGGTAAGCACTGATTGCCTTACCCATGGTGGCAATAGCCCTGTCTCCCATAGTAAGTGCATTGATTGCTCCTTCACAGATAAATATCGAACTATACATGTCGAGGGCATCTTGATTGAAGATAATAAATTCCTTTCCAAGTCCTGTAATATCTTTATTTGGATTATTGTATCTTGGGCCCTGTCCAATAACATTTCTCGCATTGTAATACCTGAGCGTGCCCTTATAATAATATGGTATGATGAGGTACCCAAAAAAAGGTCCCTCTGTGGCAACATATCCGATACCATGTTTTGATAATTCTTCGATAGTGAACCCACGGCTAGACATGTAACTTCTAATGCTTCTTGCAACTTGTGATGTTCCTTGATTAATGAGTTTAAACCCATCTGGTAAATAGACGGGCTTAGCATCGGATAATTCAATTTTTTCTTCTGAGAAAGCTTTGTCTGTAAAGTTTCCATTATCTAGAAATTTTAAAAGTTCGGCATAAGTATCAAATCCTTCAACATCCATTACTAGTTGAGCAGGATTCATATGATAATTGCATCTAAAACAATTGGTACGGTACATAGAAAGATTAATTCCCATCTTATGTTCCCTATGACAGAATGGGCATACGGGTAATTTCATCCAACCGTGTTTATATTTGTAAGCGCCCAAGCTCTTAATAAAATAATTGTAGAGCTTGGTTTTAAATTCATTAGTGATCTTACTCATGGTTAAAATGGTAATGGGTCATCATATTGGGCATATCTTTTCTTTAGCCTACGTAATTTATCTAGGTCTTCGCATTTCAGTATCATTTGCTCAAATAAAGTAACTACCTGTGACCTGAGTGAAAGTAATTCTTTATGTTCTTCATAGGATTCCTTTGAAAGGAAAAGTTCCCATCCTCCCCATTTAGCAGATCTTCCATCTTCAGAGAAGAATTCCCTTAAACTTATATTAACCCCAGTTAACTTGATATACTTGGGACCCACTGAATATACTTCTGCATATTGTGGAGTACATCTTGAATCTGAAGGTACTAAGTAAACCCTCTGTCCCTTTTGAATTCCTTCTAATCTCTTAATCATAATCTCATATTTTAGGTTTATATATCGCCTTGTTTCTTATTATACTTTTCTTCGTTAGCATCAGGATTCCCTTTCTTCTTAAGAGATTCCTCGAGCTTCTCACCATATATCTCATCGTACTGTTTACGTTGTTCTTTAGTAAACTCTACACATCTTTGCCTTTCAACATCACATTTGAATAATGCTCTACCACTAGGTAAACCATCTCTTTGTACTACTAATTCACAACGAAGTATATCATCTTTTTCTTCTTGTTCAGTAGAATTAAGACCAACTATTGTATGGGCATTACGAACAATTGCAATAGAACCGGAAATATCATTCTCATCATATCTAGTAGTTCTATGTTTCTTACCCTCTCTGGTAATATGATGAGCAGTCCATACAATATCTAAATCCATTTCTTCTGCTAGATTCTGAATATCGATATATACATTCGATATACGGTCGAAATCCTCTTTATCTCTGGCAATTGAAGCAAGCTTTCCTGCATAATCCACCATCAGTACTTTAATATTGATACCCTGGTTTCTTAGCTTAATTATAAGTTCCCTTATATAATTACAATCCGTAATCATGGCAGGAACTCTTTCAACTACTAGTTCAACTCCAAATCTTGCAAGTTTACGAAGATGTTTAGCTTCGAGTTTGTCATACTCACCAGAGTATAATTCCTTCTTAGTTTTATTGATAGAGGATTGAATAAATCGGTCCATGATTTGTTCTTTACCATTTTCAGTATCTACATATAAAACTGATTTCTTCATTCTTAAATACCCTCTTGCCAAGTTTACCATGAAGAAAGTTTTCTTAGCTTTGGGTTTATCGAGAATAACATTTACTGAATGTTCTGGGTAACCTCCAGCATTGGTAATATCATTAAGTTGTCTAAATGGACAAGGTATTACAGATGGTTCTGCTTGACGTTTGAATTGTCTTTCTGTAATATCCCTTATCATAAAGATAGGTTCATCATCTTTCTTGGGTTTCGAGTTTTGAAGTATCTTTTCTATTTTCCTTGAATAGGTTTCGTATTGTTCGAAGTTATCCAAATCAAAAGAATCATTCAAGTTCTTCATCTCTACATAGGTAGAGAATTGATATATCTTTTCTCGAATGTATTCGGAATCATTCAAGGGATTTGAATATAGGTCATCGATTATTTTATGGATATTGGGTATATCATCCTTAGTAACCAGGTCAACGTAATTTTTAGATTCAAGTAATTCTTTTATAACCTCTTTAAGGATATTCTTAGAAGGCATCTTGTTTTTCTTTTTGAAGAACTTAAATATGCCCTCGGCAATTAAAGAATGCTCAATCAGAACTAGGTAACTTGGTTTAATCTTTTTGATTATTAAGCCTCCCTCTTTATCCTTTAAGAGATACCTTAGGATTTCTAATTGAAAGCTGGTGTCAAATTCAAACTTGGTATTATCTTTTTTCATATTGCAATATAATTAAGTATAATCATATAGATTTCTATAGTCTCGGTTAGAGTTGTACATATAGACTCTCATCCTAGTACTCACTAATCCTCAGCTTCTAGGTGAACTTTATTAATATATTATTTTATA